>OHON01000223.1_pt1 | contig 35041 bp, 34 predicted proteins | sample 1569831 | NCBI WGS metagenome assembly OHON01 (sample SAMEA3879512, study PRJEB24766) | human gut metagenome | biome: human-associated habitat; feature: feces | place: USA | collected 1985/1987
CACCTGCATCCCCCGGATCACTCCTGGACATCTGCCACAACCGGTACAGATCAGGCATCTGGTTCCCTTTTTTCCTGTGGGATTGGTACTGCTCGTATTATACAAACTGATTCCTCTCTTCATCGTAATGATAGTCAATGGCTGCCAGTTTATCTGTGATCTCCTGTTCCTTCACATCCAGATCATCGCAGAGCTGTTTCAGGCTTCCGTAGAAATCACGGAGTTTTAAATTTATAAAGCTTAATAACATTACGGGATCCTGTGGTATCATAACGTTTTCCTCTCTTTTCCTGTTTTTGACAGAGTTATATTGTAAACGAAAGGAGCAAAAATGACAAGTATCATCATCTTTGCTCCTGTTTTATTTTACAGATTATTGATTTTTCGATCCTTTTTCGCACTTGGCGGCCAATTGATCATTCTCCACGGTAATGACAATGGTATCGCCTTCTTCTACCTGATCTGCCAGGATCATCTTGGCAGCCAGGGTCTCCACATACTTCTGAATATAACGTTTCAGAGGTCGTGCACCATAGACCGGATCATACGCGTTATCCACGATGTACTGCATAGCCTCGTCCGACAAACGGATCGTCAACTGCTTATCCTCCAGACGCTTGTTCAGATCGGCAATGATCAGATGAATGATACCGCCGATATTATCCTTGGTCAGAGGCTTGAACAGGATCGTCTCATCCAGACGGTTCAGAAATTCCGGACGGAAATGAGCACGCAGATCGTTCATGACTGCTGCCTCTGCCTCCGGTTTGATGGTGCCGTCTTCGTTGATACCGTCCAGCAGATAGCTTGCGCCGATGTTGGAGGTCATGATCAGTATGGTATTCTTAAAGTCTACGGTACGACCCTGAGAATCCGTGATACGGCCGTCATCCAGTACCTGTAACAGTACATTGAATACATCCGGATGTGCCTTCTCGATCTCATCGAACAAAACGACACAATACGGTTTTCTGCGGACTGCCTCTGTGAGCTGACCGCCCTCATCGTATCCGACATATCCGGGCGGCGCTCCGATAAGACGGGAGACTGAGTATTTCTCCATGTATTCGGTCATATCAATACGAACCATGTTGTGCTCGTCATCAAACAGACAATCGGCAAGAGCCTTTGCAAGCTCCGTCTTGCCAACACCGGTGGGACCCAAGAACAGGAAGCTGCCGATAGGCTTGTTGGGGTCGGAGATGCCTGCACGGGAGCGGAGGATAGCCTCTGTGACCTTCTGAACTGCCTCGTCCTGACCGACAACGCGCTGATGGATAACATCGTCGAGGTGGAGCAGCTTCTCGCGCTCGCCCTCCATGAGCTTTGCAACGGGTATACCGGTCCATTTTGCGACTATGGTCGCTATCTCTTCCTCGGTCACGGTGTCGTGAACGAGAGTGTTTTCGGTGCGCTGCTCGCTCTTCTTTTCGGCTTCTGCGAGACGCTTTTCAAGAGAGGGCAGATCGTAATATTTGAGCTTTGCCGCTTTTTCGTATTCGTAGTGAAGCTGAGCCTGCTCAATATCTGCGTGGGTCTGCTCGATTTCCGACTTGAGCTTCTTGACCTCGTCAACGCTCTGCTTTTCAGCTTCCCAGCGCGACTTCATCTCGTTGAACTTGTCTTTGTATTCGGCGAGCTCGGCGCCGAGCTTCTCAAGGCGCTCCTTGGAGAGCTTGTCGGTCTCTTTCTTCAGCGCCATCTCTTCGATTTCAAGCTGCATTATCTTACGGCGTACATCGTCAAGCTCCGAGGGCATGGAGTCGATCTCGGTGCGGATGGAAGCGCACGCCTCATCGACAAGGTCGATTGCCTTGTCGGGCAGGAAACGGTCGGTAATATATCTGTCCGAAAGGGTAGCGGCGGCGACAAGCGCGCTGTCATGTATGCGAACGCCGTGATAAACTTCGTAGCGCTCCTTGAGTCCTCTGAGTATCGAAATCGTGTCTTCAACAGTAGGCTCGTTTACCATAACGGGCTGGAAACGGCGCTCAAGTGCGGCGTCCTTTTCAATATATTTGCGGTATTCGTCGAGTGTAGTTGCGCCGATGCAGTGCAGCTCGCCCCTTGCAAGCATGGGCTTCAAAAGGTTACCTGCGTCCATGCTGCCTTCGGTCTTGCCTGCGCCGACTATCGTGTGCAGCTCATCGATGAAGAGCAGTATCCTGCCCTCGGATTTCTTTATCTCTTCGAGCACAGCCTTGAGTCTCTCTTCAAACTCGCCGCGATACTTTGCGCCGGCGATAAGCGAACCCATATCAAGGCTGAAAACAGTCTTGTCTTTAAGTCCCTCGGGCACATCGCCGCGGACTATTCTCTGCGCGAGACCCTCGGCGATAGCGGTCTTGCCGACGCCGGGCTCGCCGATAAGCACGGGGTTGTTCTTGGTTTTTCTCGAAAGAATACGAATGACATTTCTTATCTCCGTGTCACGGCCGATAACGGGGTCAAGCTCGTTTTCGCGCGCACGCTTGACAAGATCGGTTCCGTATTTTGAAAGTGCGTCGTAAGTATCCTCGGGGTTATCACTGGTTACCGGGCTTGTCTTGACTTTTGAAAGCTCATCGACAAAAGCGTTTTTGGTTATGCCGTGGGTATTGAATATTTTTCTGATTTCAGGAGTCATGTTCGTGAATATGCCAAGCATAAGATGCTCAACCGAAACATATTCGTCGTTCTTGCTCTTTGCCGTCTTTTCGGCGGTGCGGATAACGCGGTCGGTCTCAGAAGAGAGATACATCTCGCCGCCGGAAACCTTCGGGAGAGTAGCAATATAAGAATCAAGCTCGCCGAGAACGGTGTTGCAGTCAACGCCCATCTTGCCGAACAGGGAGGGGATGAGTCCGCCGTCCTGATCAAGCAGAGAGTAGAGCAGATGTTCGGGGACGAGCGACTGGTTGTCGTTCTCTCTTGCTATGTTCTGCGCGTTCTGTATTGCCTCAACGGTCTTCTGAGTATAGTTCTGAGTGTTCATAAAATCACCTGCTTAGTCTGAGTTTTGAGTTATATTATTATTGACTGCTGCGCGATGTGTTCGGTGTAGCAGTGCTCGATATCTGCCGGAGAATATCTGCCGGCAAGGAAGCCTTTCATAAGTTTGTCAAACAGTTCTATATATCCGGATATAGCCTGTGCGAGCTCCTCGGTCGAGGAGTTCTTCTTCGGCACGACTATACTGCGGCAGAACTTGTTATAATAAAGGGCATAGTCAACATTCTCCACTCCGTAGTGGGGGAGATATTTTTGTTCTATGCTGTGCCACAGGCGGAAAAAGTCGGTCATGTCGGAGATAAGCGCGGCGCTCTGCGTGCGGAATATCACCGACAGCTCGCCGATGGAATCCTGCCCGTTTTCATACAGCTCCACTTCATATTTGACGGTGGGGCGGTATTTATATTCCAGACTGCTCTTGAGCGACATTGTCAGGTCGTTCGGAGTGAAGAACGGCACAAGCTGCCCGTATGAAGCGACCGCTTCTTCGATAGCCTGGAATACATCGTTTATGCGCCTCTGCGGCGTGACCATGCCGAAATATTCGGCAAGTATCTGATTTATTAAATTTGATCGGTTGGTGCCCTTTTGATGCGCAAGTCTATCCGCTTCGCGGACGACTTCGTCGCTGAGCATCAAACTGTATAATGTTTTCTTCAAGAGTATCAACTCCTTTTGTTTTCTGTTCCCATGATATACCTATTTTAAAAACTTGTCAATATATTTATATAAATGTTCATACAAAGTTAATAAAATTCAAAACGAGTTTGCTAAAAAAGGCCGCCCAAAGGGCAGCCTTTTAAATATAGCTTTAAGATTTTGAGCGTTTTCTCGGCGGCATCTTTTCCCCCAGCACAAATGGTGCGATTTTGTGTATAGGTAAAGCCACCAAAAGGCACAGCCCGATGGAGAGCAATGCCGCAATAGCGCTCCAGAACAGAGATTTGTCGGCGAGTCTTTCCGATATAAACGGGCACAGTGTGTGGAAAAACACTACCGGGAATTTGTGCATAAGGAGTATCGGCATCGTGTTGGAGCCAATATAAGATATAACTTTAAGCTTCGGGATGAAGAAACACAGCAGGGTGAATCCGAGTACGGACATGAAAGCGGATAAATAAAATATCAGTATCCTGCCGTATTCGCTGCTCTGATATCCGACGAGAATGTTCAGCTTCAGTGCCGAAAATCCTCCGGCGGCGACGCATAACAATGATAAAATAAATATGTATGGCTTGCGCAAGGTTTTTTGATTTTGTGCTGCAAATTTTGAGAATAAAACCCCGCTCAGAGAAAACGGGAGCATTGCTATGGCAACATCAGCCTTGAATATCGGCGCTTTTGTCGAAAACAGAGAAAATTTATATATTACATATTGTATAGCAATTGCTGCAATTATAGATACACCGAACAAGGCATATGACAATCGGCGTTTTGAAGCTATTCGGTCTATTATAAATGTTATGGCATACAAAAACAGCAGTTCAAGAAACAGGCACGGCAAAAACCAAAGCGGAGTATTTGCGGCGCAGTATCCTTTTAAAGTGCTTATGATTATGGCAGGAACACTGCTGTCGATTGCCTTCTCCGCGAATGACGAGACGAACTTGCCGAGAATAGCATATGCGCCCCAGCTGACTGCGGCAAATATATAAAACGGCACGAGAAGGCGCGTCAGTTTTTGAATCAGAAACTTCCAGAATCCGTTCTTGCCGCGCGAAAATGTAACGCCGGTCAAAAAGAAAAACAGCGGAACATGAAAAGAATATACATATTGAGCATAGATTCCCTGGTCGTGAAACACATGCCCGATAACTATAAAAAATATACCGATAGCCTTAGCGGCATCGAAAGCAAATATCCGCTCTTTTGAGTTGCTGTTTAAAGTGCTCATTTTTCTCCAATCGGTTTGCAATATTGCTGTATTAATAATTTAAATATAATGCCTGCGTTTTTATACTAACAGAATTCTTTTTGCATGTCAAGGTTTGCAAATTTCGACTTGAACGATTTTAAGCATAACTTTTTGTTGCAAAACGCGTACTGTTTCTGATATAATTTTCTTGTAGATATAACGGATTATGCTCCGAACGGGGGAGCAAAAAAATAAAGGAGCAATAAAAGATGAAAAAAATAAGAAACGGCATCGCGATAATGCTGACGGTTTTGCTCGCGTTTCTTCTCTTCTCGTGTGCGGGGAATACGGATAGAGCAAAAAACGGCGTTAAAATAACTGCGACCGACGCCAAAACAGAGCAGACAGAAGAATACAACGACGCAGTCTTCAGCATGACTATCCCAAAGGGATGGAAAGTAACCTACGGCGGCTCTGACATATATCATTCAATAAGAATAAGCGATCCTGATGAGCCGCTTAACTGTATGTTTGTTCTGCTCAAAGCCGATTGTCTTCTTCATTCACAGGAGGGCAAGGACGCATGGAAGGCTGTTTATAACGAGGGCAATCGGGACGCAGTTATTTTCGCAAATGCCCCTGTGCTTGAAAAACCGTCAACCGAAAGCTTTTTTAAGATATTTGCGCAATATGCAGATATGGCATCAAAGTTTGAAGCGGCGTATGTCGGATATTCTTTCCCGCATTATGATAATTTTACCGTTACCGATCGCTTCTCCGCCTCAGGTGACATGGTCAAATATTCGCTCGGTGACGAGTTTTTAAGAGCAACCTTTACTGATAACGGAAGAGCAGGCGAGGGAATGTTCTCCGCCAGCGTAGTTGATTTCAAAGAATCCTTGTACTCCGACAGAACGGTTGCTGACTATGGACTGGAATCTGTGGACAGCGGTTATTACATGGCATATAATATTGTTGCGATAACAGCCGCTAAAGATACTTTTATCGAGTGGGAGGACCTGCTCACCGAATGCTTGAAAACACTTAAGTATTCCGACATTTTTGAAAATAATATTCGTGGTGCAATCGAAAGAGATTTTTTTCAGGCACGATGCATAAACCAAAATTTCAATCAGACTATGGACGGTATCATGTCATCATGGGACAGCCGCAACAAGAGCATAGATATAATAAGCCAAAAGCAGAGCGATGCGACTCTCGGATATGAACGAGTTTACGACACAAGAACCAAAGAAATATACCGCGCAGCGAAGGGATTTACGAGCAGTTACAAAGGCAAAGGATATAAACCGGTCACCGATGATAATATGTATACGACGCCAATAAGCGGATACATAGAAAAAGACTGATAATGGAAGATGATAATATGATCTTGTTCTTTACAGGAACGGGCAACAGCAGATATATCGCACGCAGGATTGCCGATTCGCTCGGCGACGAGCTGCTGAATATGAACGAAAGAATTAAAGCGTGGGATACATCTGAGATAAGCGCTGACGGTCGTCTTGTTTTTGTCGTTCCGACTTACGGTTGGCGCATTCCGCGCATTGTCGAAAAGTGGATAGACGAGACACCGTTCAACGGAGATTTTAAAGTGTGGTTCGTCATGGACTGCGGCGGCGAGATAGGCGATGCAGACAAATATATCAGGCAGTTATGCTCAAGAAAGTCATTTGACTATATGGGTGTCAAGCAGATAGTGATGCCTGAAAATTATGTTGCTATGTTCGGTGTGCCGAATGATGAGCAGGCTGCACGGATAATTGAAAAGGCTCAGCCAGATATTGCAGACGCTTCAGAGACTATAAAAGCCGAAAAGAAATTTGCTCAGACGCGCAGAAATGCTTATGATAAGCTTATGAGCGATATAGTCAACCCCGTGTTCTATAAATTTTTCGTCAAGGCGGACGCCTTTACGGCGAATGACAAGTGCATCGGATGCGGCAAGTGTGCAAAAATGTGCCCGCTCAACAACATTGAATTGAAAAACAGTAAACCGGTCTGGGGCAAGAATTGCACTCACTGTATGGCGTGCATCTGCCTCTGCCCGACGGAAGCCATTGAATACGGCAAGAAGAGCGTCGGCAAACCGAGATATCATCTTGATTAAAAGCAAAGGAAGTATGACTCAAAGCCATACTTCCTGTTTTTATTTTCTTTTTCCGAGCGCTATCATAAGAGCGCCGACGGCGGCGGTCGCCGCGGTTCCCGCCCATATGCCGTATTTTAGTTTTTCCTTGTCATCCGCATCGTTTATGTATCGCATTATTGAGACCGGAGTCTTTTTGAATAGGTCGAAATATGTTACCGTTCTTGTTTTATACTCAAACGGCTTGGCTTCATCGAGCTCAAAGATACGCACGCCGCGCATCTTGTTGCCGTAGCATCGAAATGACGCGCAGGCTGTTTGGATTATGTCAATGTCATCGACTTTGCCCTCAAAGCAATTTAGATGATCGTGACCCGCGACTGCGGCGAGCACGCCGCCCATTTCCTTCAACGCTTCAAATTCGCCGACATTTTCAGAGCATACGTCCGGATATTCGCCGAGAGTGCCGTGGGCTTTTTGGGGGTCGAGCTCATAAAATCGCCCGTCATGCTCTATACAATCGTTGCTTTTTTCGCACTCGCGTATGAGCTGCACAGTCTCCGGAATCGGGACATGCTGAAATACAAGAGAGGGAAGAACTCCGAAAGCTTTTTTGATTTTTTCATTCTTTCGGAGCATCCAATCTATTTTGTTGCGGCTTATGGTCGTGTACCAATTGCCGTCTGCGCCTTTTCCTGCGGAGTCGAGCATCCACACGGTGAAAGCGCGCCGCGTTCCGTCCGACGACATTATCGGGATATCATAAGTTCCGCATCCTGCGCCGACGTCCGCGCCGCTTCCGACGCACGATGAGTAATTACCGTATATTTCCGACTGCTCGGATTTTTCTATGCAGTTCATATCATCGTGGTTCCCGTACAGCACGGCAAACGGTATCTTTCTCGCTTCAAGCGGCAGGATAATATGACTTATCGCCCGTTCCACGCGTGATCTCGTCGCATCATGCCCGGAGGCTACCTGCCTTGTGCCTATCACGGCATCGTTTATATGATTGCCGAGTATGTTGTCGCCCGTGAACAGAACGAGATCGGGGTGCAGAACATCGCAGGCTCTGTTTATCATCCGGACAAGGCTTTTGCGAACGAGCGGGAGATCCTGCGCGTCGCTTATCTGCATTATTGTGAACTTGCCGTCACTGTTGAATTTCAGCATTCGTTTACCTCTTTTAAAATGCGCCGCCGCAGTTTATACGGCAGCGCATTTGCTTTTATTATTCGGTTTCGTCGCTCTCAGTTGATTCTGATTTATCTATAGAAGCTTCGGGTGTTTCTTCAGCGAAATCGTTGCCGATATCCGAAATTTCCGTAGATGCAGTGTCGGACACAACGCTTCCGCTTGCCACTGCGACAGGCTGAGGCTGCTTCTTTCTCTTTTTCAGAAGAATCGCAACAGCAACAAGAATCAGTGCTGTAACAACTGATATGCCGAGTCCGATAACAATTCCACGCGGAGTGTACTTGAACTTTACACTGTGGTTTCCTGCGCTGACTCTGACTCCGAGCAGTGCGTCGCCGACGGCGACAATGTCATTCTCGCTGACTTCCTTTCCGTCAACAGTAACTTTCCAGCCCTTGTCATAGGGGATGGAGGTGTAAATAATGCTGTCCTCAGCGGCGTTCAGCGTGCCGGTTATCTCCGTGTCGGTAAAGCTCTCGATATTCAGCGCGCCGTTGTTGAGCTTGTTATAGCCCTCAACGAATTTGTCTGTGTCGAGCCCGTAGACAAAGAAGTTGAGCGCACCGCTGTTGACATCATCCTTGACGGTCATTTCAACGGTTATCGGCGTTCCCGCCTTGCACATGCCGAGGTCATAGACATATTCGCGGCTCGTGTTCTGAGAATACTGTTCATAACCGACAGAGATAAGAACATCTTCGATTCCCGCGGATTCAACGAACAGATAAACATTCTGATCCTTTTCGGGCGAGACGGTGAACGAAATAGTTCCGGTGCTGTCCGAAGAAGTCTTGTAGTAGTTCATGTAGCCCGTATCAAGACCTATCGAAATAGGATCGATGTTATAGAAATAAGAATCTGTGATATCAAGTCTGTTGAAAACTTCATCGATTCCGGTTGCGCGGAAGAAGTAGTCATTCTGCACCTCAAACGGATTGTCCGAATCGAAGCTCCATGCAGTGATATCTTCATTCACGCAGTAAGCTATCGGGAGCCAGTATTTGTTCCTGTATGCATGGAACTTGCCGGATGAGCCGACATATTCATAGAACTCATCGCTCAGCGGCGGGTTGTATTCGTTGTTGTCGACAATATACTTGAGCGACATCATTGAATTGTAGACCGGGGTCTGCGGATTGTAGGTGTAGCTGTTGATATAATTGCCGTAGAGACCGAGCTGCTCCTGCAGATTTGCAACCTTTTCGTATGCCATGGACGAGAAGGTGGATACGCCGTTATAGTTATACCATGCGGGATCCATGCGCGCCCTGAGTGAGGTGAGCTCCATACGGTAAGTGTCATTGCCCTCAATATCATCAAGTTCATTCTTGAGGTCTCTGAAATCCCGATAGTCTCCGGCGTATTCGGTCTTTGTTCTGTCCATGCTGTAGTTGTCGGTGTCGGCGCTTATAGCCTCGGCGCAGACGCAGCAGAGCATCAGAACAGCCATAGCCGACGCCTGATATTTCTTGGTCGAGAAGAGATAGAATATAAGCGTATAGAGCACGACAAACAGCAGGCTGATAATAACAGTTGTTTCATCAACATTTTTTGAACCGACTTTCTGGATTATAACTATTCCCGAAAGAATAGCTACTCCCGCGCCGAGTATCTCTTTGCCGGAGAACTCGGTAATGTGTCGGAACGCCTTATATGCCATGGCGAGCAGTATGAACGAATACATGAACGAGAATCTGTAGGGCAGATCGTTCGGGAAGTGGAATGCGTGCCAAATATAATTGAGCACATTGAGATTGAAGCTGAAATATATCAGCCCGAGAAGAAGCACATTTGCTATCTTTTCTCTTACGGGTATGCGTTTGCAGAAAAGATAGAGCGGGACAAGTATTACCGTTGCCATTCCGCAATAGACATTGGGAAGAACATCGGTTCCGCTGCTTCTTATTGTGGGAGTGACGCTTGCAAGATGATTTGCGAGGAAGTCGAATATCTTGAAATATGACTTGACGGTCTCGGGCCATGTTCCGCTCGTCGCGGAGCAGCTTTGAAGAATAAAATAGACGGGAATGAGCGCGAACGCAACGAGAGCCGCGCCTGCAATGCTCGAAAGAGCAAATGTTATTCCGTCGGACAGGAATGAGTTGTATCTGATTTTATCTTTTATCTTGCTGTACTGCTCGCCGTCCGGGTCGGTGTAAACTTCGAGAGCTTTCGTGGTGTCGGAGATGTTATAACGGCTGAAATAATATACAAGGAAATAGAGCACCGCAAAGATGCACGCCATGTAGCCCATATAGTAGCTCGTCAGCAGTGTCATCGACAGCGAGAAAATGTAGAGAGCGGGTCTGCGCTCGTTGATGATGCGCTCAATGCCGAGAATCATCAGCGGGAACAGAACCATGGCGTCGAGCCACATCAGATTCCAATAATAGGCTATAAAGAAGCCACAGAAAGAATAGAGCACACCGAACGCTGCGGTTATGGGCGAATGCTCGCCGAACGACTTCTTGAGATAATAGCAGAAGGTCGCGCTCGAAAACGCCGCAGCGAGAAGAATCATTGTCGCTATCGCCTCGGGCATATTCTTATGACCGAAGATGAGCATAACTATCGAGAGTGGGCTGCACAGATAGTTATAGAAGTTGCCCAGGAAGCTGCCTCCGAGACCCGTATTCCACGAGTAGAGGAAGCTCTTCATCTGCGTGACACGGTCATAGAACTCCGCAAAGAGCGGGCCATACTGATGATAGAGATCCATTCTGAGAATGGTCACATCGCCGAACGGTATGAGGCTGTAGCAGATATAGACTATCAGCATTATAACTGCCGAGCAGCCGAAAGCGAGCCAACAGTATTTGTTATCTTTGAAAATTCTGCTGATAACAGATCCTTTTTCATTTTTTATTTTCATTTCTTTACCTGCCTTATTTTTTTATCTTTTTGATTGCCTTCTTTGCCATAGGCAGAAGCTTTTCAAACCCGAGATACATAACCTTGTCAACCGGCATGTCAAACTCGCCGACATATTCGAAAATATGGGGAACGAACTTTATCTTGAACTTTGAAAGATGGTCTTCAAAGCTTCCGTCAACTCCGCCGAGGTTGAAATAGTCGCATCCGGCGTCTATGGAATCGCAGACTCCCGCATATATAAGCCCGACAGATGCACAGAGGGTCGAGAGCACAGAGAGATCGGAGCCGGCATAGAGATACTCGGCAATTTTGAGCTTCGCCTGCGGATCGGGCATAATGACAAGGCTGGCGGCAAGATTCACTGTGTTTCCCTTTTCTTCGATAAGAGCCTTTGCCTCATCGAGCTTGCGCGTGTTTTCGGGAATGTTCTGCTTCTTTGCAATCAGCCCCTCGAGATATTCAACATATCTGTCGAGGTGCATGCGCGCATAATATATGACCGCCCTGTCGCCGAACGCATGGCGTATCTTTTTGAAATATTCTTCGTTTCTCAGAGAGATACCCTGGCGCTTTTCGGTCTGACCGAGCAGGCGGACAAACTCCGAAAGATCGTCGTCAGGGTCGGCCTTTATGAATTCAATGCCCTTGGAATTATGGAACGAGCCCATATAATAGCGGGTCTTTTTGGGAACAGCTTTCAAAAATCCCGCGCTGTCGATAGGTCCGTTTTCGTTGAAGAGCGGGATAGCCATGTTGAATCTCGGCTGAAAATATGCGTTTATGTCGGTGCTCAAGCCCCTGTGAACAAATCCGCACTCCTGCATGACTCTTATCGTCTCGTCAAATGAGTTGCCGAAATCGGCGGCATTTTGCTTTTCGTAGTTTTCTCTTATTACGAACGGGTCTGCCTTAACGGCAATCGCGCCGATCTTCTTTGCGTATTTTTTCAGCTGAGTCGAGAATTCGCGCATTGCCTCTGCGTCGCTGAAATCGCCGACGGGACCGCGCGGGGAATATATGAGCTTTTTGCCCATCGGCAGATGCCTTATCAAAAGAAGTGCGCCTACTGCGGGCGCGCCGTCTTTGTAGAGCATGCATATGTCGTGATCCCAGTTGTCCTTGACCTCGGACCATTCGGGCAGCTGTGTGAAGCAATAGGCAGGGGAGACGTTGAGAAAGTCTCTGTATTCTCCGGCATCCACGCCCGTTTTGAAGTTGTATTCAGCCATTTGCGATTAACTCCTTGATGCTTTTAGTTTTCGGATAAACAAACATATTTTACCACAAGTCGTGCAAGTATGCAATAAATGTAGTATACATATAAAATAATTTACAAATCATATCACTGTTGACAACTTTTGAAGTATGGTTTATAATGACTGCATATTTTAAAAGCTGTGACGGGAAGAAGTAGCTGTATTATGCCGGCAAAGAGAGTCTCCGGGCGCTGTGAGGGGACGCGGCATGGCGGCGAAATACATCTCCGAGCTGCGAGGCTGAACAATTGTAGTAGGTCGAGCCGCAGGCGTGCGTTATACGCTGAGCGCAATGCTCCTGAGACTCCGAAAGGAGTGAACAGAGGTGGTACCGCGGTAATTCGCCCTCTGCACGGTTCTCCGTGCGGAGGCTTTTTAATTTTATGAACAAAATGAAAGGAAAAATAACTATGGGAATTTACGAAGAACTCGTCGCGCGCGGACTTATCGCGCAGGTGACGAACGAGCCGGAAATCAGAGAGATGATAAACAGCGGCAAAGCTACATTCTATATTGGTTTTGACTGCACCGCAGACAGCCTCACGGCAGGTCATTTCATGGCTCTTACGCTCATGAAGAGACTGCAGATGGCTGGCAACAAGCCGATAGCTCTTATCGGCGGCGGCACCACAATGATAGGCGACCCCTCGGGACGCACCGACATGAGAAAGATGCTCACCCGCGAGGATATCAATCACAACGCCGAGTGCTTCAGACGCCAGATGGAGCGTTTTATCGACTTCGGCGAGGGCAAGGCTCAGATGGTGAACAACGCCGATTGGCTTCTCAACCTCAATTATATCGAACTTCTTCGCGAGGTCGGCGCCTGCTTCTCCGTCAACAATATGCTTCGTGCCGAGTGCTATAAGCAGCGCATGGAAAAGGGTCTGAGTTTCTTTGAGTTCAACTATATGATAATGCAGAGCTACGATTTCTACTATCTGTTCAAGAACTACGGCTGCAACATGCAGTTCGGCGGCGACGATCAGTGGAGCAACATGCTCGGCGGAACCGAGCTCATACGCAAAAAGCTCGGCAAGGATGCTCACGCAATGACTATAACACTCCTTACCGACTCCCAGGGTCATAAGATGGGCAAGACTGCGGGCAACGCCGTTTGGCTCGATCCCAAGAAGACTTCGCCCTACGAGTTCTATCAGTATTGGAGAAATGTTGCAGACAGCGATGTTCTCAAGTGCATCCGTATGCTTACTTTCCTGCCTCTCGAGCAGATTGACGAGATGGACAAGTGGGAGGGCAGCCAGCTCAACAAGGCAAAAGAGATACTCGCATATGAGCTGACAAAGCTCGTCCATGGTGAGGATGAAGCGAACAAGGCGCAGGATGCCGCAAGAGCACTCTTCGGCGGCGGAGCGGATTCCGCAGATATGCCGTCCACAAGCCTCAGCGCAGATGACTTTGCAGACGGAAAAATCAGCGTTATAGATATTCTTGTCAAAGCGGGACTTGCAAAATCCAAAAGCGAGGCAAGGAGACTTATCGAGCAGGGCGGCGTCAGCGTCAACGATGAAAAAGTAAAGAACCTCGATTTTTCGCTTTCTGCCGACGAAATAGCCGCTGACCCGGCTATAATTAAGAAGGGAAAGAAAATTTTCCACAAAATTGTTATGGCTTAATTGTGCACAATTGCCATTGCTATAGCAAAAAAGAAAGTTATAATATTGGATAAGGATTTTTCCTATTACTTTGATTGGATGGAACTTTAAATGAAAATTGTTATTGTCGGCGACGGCAAGGTTGGTTACAATATCGCAAAGCAGCTGCTTGCCGAGGGTCATGATATCGTAGTCATAGACAACAATCCGGATGTGCTCGAGGATTCGCTCCAGAAGCTCGATGTGCTTGTTGTCGACGGAAACGGAGTCACGCTCAAGACGCAGGAAGAGGCAGATGTTGCAAACAGCGATCTTCTTATCGCCGCGACCTCTGCGGACGAGATAAACCTGTTGTGCTGTATCCTTGCAAAGAAGCTCGGATGCCGCCATGCAATCTGCCGCATGAGCAACCCGGACTATGTTCAGTCGATTCAGTATATGCGCGACGATTTCGGCCTTTCGATGACCGTCAATCCGGAACTCACCGCCGCAAGAGAGATATTCCGCATCTTGCAGTTCCCGAGCTTCCTCAAGCGTGATACTTTTGCCAAAGGCCGCGTTGAAATAGTTGAGCTCAAGTTAAAAGAGGACTGCGCGCTGGTCGGCAAGAAGCTTGAAAAATTATCTGATGTTCTGCGCGGCGTGAAAGTGCTTGTTTGCGCCGTTGACAGGGGAGGCGAAGTCTGCATTCCCGACGGCAGCTTTGAGCTTCAGGCAAACGACAAGATAACCGTCACCGCTCCGCGCAGCGAGCTTGTCAAAATGCTCAAGGCGCTCAAGATAAGCAATCAGAAGATAAGAGATGTGCTGATAATCGGCGGAAGCAAGATTGCAGTCTATCTTGCCGATGAGCTTATCAAGAGCGGTGTCAATGTCAAGATAATCGAGCAGAAGCTCGACAAGTGCCGCGCTCTTTCGGAGCGTCTGCCCGGTGCTGTTATAATCAACGGCGACGGAACGCTCCAGGATCTGCTCTCGTCCGAGGGTATTGAAGATACGGACGCCGTAGTCTCGCTGACGAATATCGATGAGGAAAACCTCATTATATCAATGTACGCGGATGTCTGCAAAGTGCCAAAGACAATTACAAAAATTAACCGTACCGAGTATATCAAGCTCTTCAAAGACAAGGATATCGGCAGCGTCGTATGCCCGAAAATGCTCGCGAGCTATGAGATAATCCGCTATGTCAGGGCTATGGACAACACCACCGGCGGTTCGGTCAAGACTCTGTACAGGATAGTCGACGAAAAGGTTGAAGCCCTTGAGTTTGCGGTGACCGACAGCACAGAGTGCATCGGCGAACCGCTCAAAAAAGTCAACCTCAAGGACAATATCCTTCTTGCCTGTATAACCCGCATGGGAAAGGTCATTATCCCGAGCGGTAATGATTATATAATGGCGGGGGATACGATAATCGTTATCACCACTGCAGAGGGCAAGTTCAAGGATATAAACGATATCTTTGCCGAGGACTGAGCCGGGAGACGCGAAAATGAACTATAAACTTATTGCAAATTATATAGGCAATATTCTGCGGATAGAAGGACTTTTTATGATCCCGGCGCTGCTCGTTTCGCTGTATCATAACGAGTTCAAATGCGTCCTCGCTTTTGGAATAAGCATCGCGGCACTTCTTGTCATCGGTCAGCTGATGCATATGATAAAACCCAAAAAGCGCAATATATTTGTGCGAGAGGGCTTTGCGATAGTCTCGCTGTCCTGGCTTGCGATATCGCTTTTCGGTGCGCTGCCGTTCTTTATAAGCCGTGAGATTCCGAATTTTATAGACTGCTTTTTTGAAACCGTTTCCGGATTCACAACGACCGGTTCGAGTATACTTTCAAATGTCGAGGCGCTTTCCAAAGGTCTGCTCTATTGGCGAAGCTTCTCGCATTGGCTCGGTGGAATGGGCGTTCTTGTGTTCTTGCTTGCGGTTGTACCAAATGGCAAGGACAACGACGCTCAGTCGCTCTATATTCTGAGAGCCGAAAGCCCGGGTCCCACATTCGGAAAGCTTGTTTCAAAGATGCGCCAGACCGCACAAATTCTTTACATCATATACATTGCGCTGACGATTATTGAAATCATTTTGCTTTTCGCCGGAGGAATGCCGCTGTTTGACAGTGTTCTGAACTCTTTTGCAACCGCCGGAACGGGCGGCTTCGGAATAAAGAACGCCAGTATCGGCGCGTATGACAGCTACTATCTTCAGGGTGTTATTGCCGTGTTTATGCTGATGTTCGGCGTGAACTTCAATATTTATTATCTGCTGCTTGCAAGAGACTTCAAGCTCGTTTTCAAAAACGAGGAGCTTCGCTTCTATATCATAACCGTTTTGGTGTCGGTTACGGTGATAGCAATAAATATTCGCTCAATGTTCTCAAGCTGGTTTGACGCTTTTCATCACAGCTTCTTCCAGGTTTCGTCGATTATCACGACAACCGGATTTTCTACCACTGATTTTTCGCTTTGGCCTGAGCTTTCGCGATATATTCTCGTTGTGCTCATGCTCATGGGCGCGTGCGCGGGCTCTACCGGCGGCGGCTTGAAGGTGTCGAGAGTCCTTATATTATTCAAGGCTCTTCGCAACGAGATGCAGCGCGTTGTTCATCCGCGCAGCGTCAAAGTGCTCCGTATTGACGGAAAGGTTCAGAATGAAGCACTCGTCAGAAATGTTTCTATGTATCTTGTTGCATATGTTATTGTTATGATAGCATCCACGCTTCTTGTTTCAATCGATGATTTTAGCTTCACGACCAATGTAACTGCGGTTATATCGTGCATGAATAACATCGGACCCGGAATAGATATTGTCGGTCCAATGGGCAATTTCAGTGGATTCTCGTGGTTCAGCAAGCTTGTTCTCAGCGCGGACATGATAATCGGCAGACTGGAGATATTCCCGGTTCTCGCTTTGTTTTCGCCCTCGCTTTGGAAGCGCTGCAACTAAATAATTATGTCGGATTCGTGTGTTCGCCGCATGGATCCGACTTTTTTAAAAAAGTTTACAAAATGTACTTTAACTCGCCGAAATATAAGTGTAATATATAAGAAAATACATGATGGAGAATTGGGATGACAAAGAAGATACTCAACAAAAAGCAAAAAATCGTCATCAGTATCGTCGCCGCGCTACTTATCATTGCACTCGGTGTCACCGCTTATGTTATGATAAGCAAGAAGACACGCACTACGGTTGCCCTGGCGGATGTAACTGCCGGCGATATCACCGAAACGCTCAAACTTTCCGGTACTGTGAACTCCGAGAACCAGGCGTCGTTTGAAATACTTGACGGCACATATGTCAAGAGCGTAAATGTCAGAGTCGGAGATGCCGTTAAAAAAGGCGATGTGCTCGCGACATTTGATACGAGCTCCCTCAGCGATATTCTATCGCAGAAAAGGGAGAACTATAACGCCGCCATGTCGCAGTACAGAAAATATGCTTCAAATGCGAACGCCTCCGTAGCTCAGCTCGAATCGCTCTCAAAGCAGATAGAGCAGAAGCAGCGTGAGATAGAAAAGCTCAGCGAAAAGGTCGATGCGGCAAAACCGAAGGACGACACAAAGGAAACTATCTCGCTGAAAAAGCAGCTCACCGAGCTCCTCGGCGACAGCAAATTGGCGGCAGAAATAGTTGACAGGCTCTTCTCTTCCGGCACTCAGGTTTCGGAGATACTCCAGCATCTCGAGAATATAATTAACGGCGCGAACAATCAGATTTCGTCGATACTCAAGCTCCTTTCGGTTTCCAACGAGGAAAAGCAGCTGATATCGGCGCAGCTCGAACTTGTTGAGTTAAAAGCGCGCCAGAGTATATTGAAGCTCCAGTCCGGCGATACGCTCGCGTCGCTCTATCTCTCCGTTGCCGAGTCCGCCAAAAACGATCTTGACAGCACTGTTGAAGCCGTGAATGCGCTGAAAAAAGGCTGGGTTGCCGAGAATGACGGCGTTGTAAGGGAAATAAATATCGTCAGCGGCGAGACATATCACACGCCGAAAAGCAATTCAACAGTCTCGCTCGACAGTATTGATATATCTTCGCTTCTCTCATCCGCAACATCGGACACAAAGGACTTTTCCGGTATTATCAATCAGCTTTTCCCTGGCACTCCCGGCGGTATAGTGGTTGAATATTATCCGCTCTCCGCAACCTTCAGCGTCAGCGGCAAGGATATATATAAAATAAAACTCGACCAGCCGGTCGAGATAACCGGCGCAACAGGCAAGAAGTTCAGCGGTTACGTCAGCTTTATAAGCCCCACCGCCTCTGAATCTGCCTCGTCAAGCATTACTTCGCTTCTCGGTTCAACATCCGGCGGCAGCGAAGTTGAGGCGAAAGCGATGATTGAACAGCCCGATAAGAGCATTATAATTGGTCTTTCGGTTGATATGTCCATAAAGCTCGAAACTCAGAAGAACGCCACTCTTGTTCCGGTCGAGTCAATACAATACGAGGACGGAAAGTCGTATATCTATCTCTATGATCCGGATTCAAAGACCGTTAAGAAAACCGAAGTCACAACAGGACTTTTTGACGGAGAGCATTATCAGATACTTTCCGGCTGCTCGGTAGGGGATAAGATAGTCAAGATACCGTCCGAAGATATTGAAGACGGTCAGAAGATACACGCAAAGTAATGGCACTGACACTTTTTATAAATATAAACGAACTGACCAACGAGCAGTACGAGCGCGAAATAAATTTTCTTTGTCCGCAGAAACGCGAGCGCGTTTCCAGGATGCGCTTTGAAGATGACAAAAAACGCTCGCTTGCCGCGAATCTCGCCGCAAGGCGCGCGTCTGCCGACTTTTTGGGTATTGATGAGGACGAAATCAGAATAACTTGTGACGGCAGCGGGAAGCCGCTGTGCGATGGATGTTATATATCTCTCAGTCATTCCGGCAACTATGCAGTCTGTGCGGTGAGCAGTTTTCCAATCGGAGTTGACATTGAAAAAAAGCGTGATGTCAATCCCAAACTTATAAATAAAATATGCGTCAACGATGCCGAGAGGGAATATGCGACAGATACGCAAAGCCTGCTTACGCTGTGGTCTGTCAAAGAAGCCTGCTTCAAGGCGCTGAGTCCAAAGGTAAGTACAGTCAGCGATATATCGCTCGAAATAACCGAAAGGGGATTCGAATGCAGCGGAATATCCTTTATTGAGACAGGCATCGTGCACAAAGATTATGTTTTTTCGCTCGCGTCAGTCTAAAAATTTCAATAAATGCTTGCATAAATATGAAACAGCAGTTATAATTATTCTATTATCATTTGGAGGTTCATTATGAATTTAGTACAGTTTTTAAACCTTGCCAGCGGTACAGCTGCAAACGGTGCGAATGCCGGCAAGAGCCAGATTTCTCTTATCGTTATGATGGTTCTTCTGTTCGCGGTCATGTATTTTGTCATGATCCGTCCCCAGAAGAAAAAGCAGAAGGAAGAGCAGCAGATGCGCGACAGCATCGAGGTCGGCGATGAAATCACCACCATCGGCGGTATCGTCGGACGCGTTGTCACTGTTAAGGATGATTCTCTTATTATAGAGACCGGCGCTGAAAGAAACAGAATCAAGATTATGAGATGGGCTATCAGCACCAACAACACCGCTAACGAGAAGCTCGAGGCTGAGAGAGCTGCCGCGAAGGAAGCTCAGGAAGCCGAGAAGGCCGCAAAGATGGAAGAGGCCAAGGCAAAGAGCAAGGCAAGCCGCAAGAAGAGCAAGAAGAACAAGGATGCGGACGCCGAGTAATCTGACATAAAATCAGACTTCCCCTCATACTTTTTAACAAACGGTATGAGGGGGATTTTTTTATGCCTGCCAAAAGGGGAGAGCGAAAGGAAACCAACGATAAGAAAACTCTTCTGATAAGTCTGCTTATCGGCAATGCGCTTGGCGCCGCAATATTTTTTATACTGCTTTCGATTGCCTCTGCGGTGATGCTCAAGAAAGGTGTTTCGTCGGGAGCTTATACGCCCGTTTCAATTGTGTGTGCCGCAATAGCGGCGTTTATAGCCGGACTATTTTCTGTCATCCCGATAAGAAAAAACGGACTTCTGTTGGGACTGTGTTCATCAGTTTTGCTCATTGCCTGCGTTGTTGTATCCGCCGCGGCCGCAGGCGGCAGTGTAGGCATAAAAACAGCGATTGCGGCAGCTGTTGCAGCCGTATGTGCCTGTGTCGGAGGTATACTTGCCGCAAATATGAAAAAGAAAACACGATGACCGTGCCGCAAGGCACGGTTTTGTCTTGTAAAATATAAAAAAGATGGTATAATATATAAGTATTTACATACGAGGAGGAAAACAAATCATGTCCAAAGAAAAGTATTATATCACAACTGCGATTGCTTACACATCGCGCAAGCCTCACATAGGCAATTCCTATGAGATAGTTCTCACCGATGCCATAGCCAGGTATAAGCGAATGCAGGGATATGATGTGTTTTTCCTTACCGGTACCGATGAACACGGTCAGAAGATAGAGGAGTACGCCAAGAATGCAGGCGTATCCCCGAAAGAATATGTTGACAAAGTGGCAGGGGAGATACGCGGTATCTGCGATCTGCTCAACACAACTTATGACAAGTTTATCAGAACGACCGACGATTACCATGAAAAGGTAGTTCAGAAGATATTCCGCAAGCTTTATGACCAGGGCGATATCTATAAGAGCGAGTACGAAGGCATGTACTGCGTGCCTTGCGAGAGCTTTTTCACCGAGTCCCAGGTCGTTGACGGCAAGTGCCCGGACTGCGGCAGCGAGCTTGTCCCGACAAAGGAAGAGGCATATTTCCTCAGAATGTCAAAGTATCAGAAGCAGCTCGAGGATTATATCGAGGCTAACCCCGACTTCATTTATCCCGAGAGCCGCAAAAAAGAAATGGTCAACAATTTCATAAAGCCAGGTATCCAGGATCTCTGCGTTTCACGTTCGTCTTTCAAATGGGGCGTTCCGGTCGACTTTGATGACAAGCATGTCATCTATGTCTGGATAGACGCGCTTTCGAACTATATCACCGCTCTCGGCTATGATCCCGACGGCAGCTCCGAGCTGTTCAACAAATATTGGCCGGCAGATGCGCATATAATCGGCAAGGACATTCTTCGCTTCCACACAATTTATTGGCCGATTATGCTCATGGCTCTCGGTCTTGAACTGCCCAAGAAAGTATTCGGCCACCCGTGGCTGCTTTTCGGAACGGACAAGATGTCAAAATCCAAGGGCAATGTCATATATGCGGACGACCTTGTGAGACATTTCGGCGTTGATGCCATCAGATATTATCTGCTCTCCGAGATGCCTTATGCCGCTGACGGTTCGATCACTTATACCACTATAATCGAGCGCTACAATTCCGAGCTTGCAAACACGCTCGGCAACCTTGTCAACAGAACGATTGCAATGTCAAATAAATATTTCGGCGGCGAGATACTCGCTCCCGAAGCTCCGGAAGCCGTCGATGAGGATCTCAAAAATACCGTTCTCGACAGCGTAAAGACGGTTGATAAATGCATGGATGATTTCCATGTTGCGGATGCGCTTGAGGCTATTTTCAGCGCAGCAAGACGCAGCAACAAATATATCGACGAGACTACTCCGTGGCTGCTCGCAAAGGATGAAGATAAGCGCGCAAGGCTCGGTACGGTGCTTTATAATCTCCTCGAGAGCATCAGAATAATTGCCGTTCAGCTCAAGCCCTTTATGCCCGATACCTCGGACAAGATTCTTGAGCAGCTCAACACGGATATATCTTCTTATGAGAGCATCCAGTCCTTTGGCGCGCTCAAAGCCGGCGGACATGTCGGAACGGCGACTCCGCTGTTCAACAGAATCGACGCAGAAAAGATGCTTGAGGAGATAGAGAAGGAGACTTCCGTCTCCGAAGCGGCACTCGAAGAGAAGAAAGAAGAGATTCCCGGAGTTGCAATGATTGACATTGACGACTTTGCAAAAGTCGAGCTCAAAGTTGCAAAAATTAAGGATTGCGTGCCCGTAAAACGCGCAAAGAAGCTGCTTGAACTGACTATCGACGACGGCAGCGGACTGCGTACTGTTGCTTCCGGAATTGCCAAGTGGTACAAGCCAGAGGATCTTGTCGGACACAATATAATCCTTGTGTCAAACCTCAAGCCCGCAAAGCTCTGCGGCGTTGAAAGCTGCGGAATGATTCTTGCGGCTGACTGCGCAGACGATGATGTCAAGGTGATTTTCGTTGACGATATCCCGGTCGGAGCAAAGATAAGATGATAAACAATATTTTTGACAGCCACGCCCATTACGACGACGAACAGTTTGACGGCGACAGGGACGAATTGATAGCGTCCTTGCCGTCAAAGGGCGTTTGCGCTGTTATAAACTGCGCAAGTGACCTGAAAAGCTCCGCAACATCTGCGGAGCTTTCTGAAAAATATCCTTTTTTTTGGTGTGCGTGCGGAATTCATCCTCATGAGGCTGAAAAAGAATTAAAAAACGCTAATATTAACGAAATAGAACAAAAGATAATTGATTTCACAAAAAAGAAAAAATGCGTCGCAATAGGGGAGATTGGGCTCGATTATCACTATGATTTCTCGCCAAGAGAGCTTCAAAAAGAGATTTTCGAGCTTCAGTTGAAACTATCAAAAGAGCTCGATCTGCCTGTTATAATCCACGACAGGGAAGCGCACGAGGACACAATGACTTTGCTCAAAAAATACAGACCAAAAGGCGTAGTCCATTGTTTTTCCGGCAGCGTTGAAATGGCGCAGGAAGTTTTAAAACTCGGAATGTATATCGGTCTCGGCGGAGCAGTTACTTTCAAAAACGCGAAGAAGCCTGTTGCAGTCGCAGCATCGACGGATATCAGCAGAATTTTGCTTGAAACCGACTGCCCTTATATGGCGCCGGTGCCGCTCAGAGGAACCAGATGTTCATCTGATATGATTGCATATTCTGCGCAGACGATAGCGAATATAAAAAATATCGATGTACAAATGCTTGTCGATACCGCAACCGAGAATACTAAGCGGTTGTTTGGGATAGAGTTCTGATTTTGTGCGAAGGGAGGGAAAACTGAATCAATAGTCATATTGACTAAAACTCCTGTTAAAATTATACAAAATAAATGATATCCAAAAAGAAAATTAGTTATTATCAACAGTTCAAGCGCGTGTGCTTGGGCTGTTTTTTTTGCTACTTTGTGCGCGGATTCGCGGTCAAGGGCGCGCAGCCCTTGGTTGGAGCGCCTCGCGGGTATTGGCTTGGTTTTCCGTTATGTAAATCGTGGGCGCAATGCAGTTCTTTCCCCCTCTCTCCACCACCCACCCTGTCAGCCGCCGAAGGCGTTGCCCGTAAGCTTTGACTATAGCTTAGTAAAAGCGCGCGCCGCTTGTTTTCATCCTCCGCTTACTCAGTCCGTGACATGCCCTAAAGGTGCGGTTTGCTGTTTGGTCGTTTAAAGTGACCTGTTGTTGGTATACTGCAAGGCTCTAGGATGACAATTCCGTAAGGAATTGCACGTCGGCTTAATGGTGCGGCATGCAGTCAGTATAGTTTTCTCGGAGTGTCTATCAATCCGAGTATGTAGTCTGCTGATATGTTGTAAAACTTGCATAGGGTTATTAGGTGGTCAATTGGTAGCTTTCTTTTTCCGCTTTCGTATAGTTGGTATTGTTGCGTTGTTATTCCGAGTTGCTCCGCTATGTCTTTTTGTAGTTTGTCGTTGTCCTCTCTTGTGTCTCTTATCCTTTTGTTATATTGCACAATAAACACTTCCTTTTTTTGTTCAATAGGTAGATTGTAACATCTATTTGAATGTTTTACTTGACAATCATTTAAATGAATGATTTAATGTGTTTGTAAACATTCGTATGAATGATTTAAATTAATTTGAAGGTAGGTACAAAAAATGAAAATGCTTGTTGTTGGTGTTCAGAACGTTGACTTTACTCCTAAGGATTCAGATACACCCGTTCGCGGTGTTAAACTCCATGTTGTTAAGGACTGCACGGAGAATCAGTCAAAATTCATAAGCGGTCGTGTTGTCGATACTGTGTTTATCGGTTCTTCAAGTTCGCTCTCGAAGCTCGATTTCAAGCCCGATAAAGTCTATGACTTTATTTATGAGTTTGACGGTCGTCGCGGTTATCTTACGGATATCAAGCCTACCGCATAAGGTTTGATTGAATAGGGTAGGGGGTTCGCTCCTGTTTCCCTCTACCCTAAATTTTGAGAAGGTTGTGAGCATATGAAAAAATTAATAGCTGTTTTGTCTGTCGCACTTGTGTTGGTTTTTTCATGCGTTCTGACTTCTTTCGCCGATGATGCCACTATTTTAACTCTTGCTGATTTATCTGATTCTCGACTTGTTAAAAGTGGCAATGCTACGGTTGCGAATGGTGTTGTCACTGTTCCTGTTGGTGGCTCTTATTCTGCATATATTCGCGTTAAGCCTATTTCAGCTACTCGAAAATATAAATTTACTTTTTATTATGGTTGTACTTCTGTTGTGGGTGGTTCTTTTTCTTTGTCCGGTAGTCTCCGTATTTATTATAAGGATTCTTCGAGCGGTGCGGAGCTTAATATTCTTGAGCTTTCAAAGTTTACCAATGCTGATATCCAAAAATATAATACTTTGACTATGCCCGATGATTTTGGTGATGCGGGACGGCTTTATTTTGTTTTTAAAAATACGTCGGCATCTCCTCTCTCAATTAGGATAAATAACTTTACAGTCAATGATATGACAACGGCTGATTTAGATTCCGCTATTGATAAAGGCGTAGATAAGATTAATTCCGCTATCAATCCCTCTGTTCCTTATGAGAATTGGGATAACGGTGATCTAAAATCTAATAATGATAAGCTCGATAAGGCTATGGGCGAATTGCCTACGGTCGATTTTGATGCTATTCAAGAGTTGAAAAATTCTATTGATATTTCTTCATATTCACACGCTTTTGCATCTATCAATCAGTTGTTTATCCGTTTGGTTGATACAGTCGGTATAACTCCTTTGATTTTCTTCGCGTGTTTCTTCGGTTTTTGTATCTTCTTAATTGGTCGCAAATTGTCGGGGGGTTAATGCGTGAATTATATAATTGATTTCCTTAAAGAGTTGGGAAGCTTCTTTCAGACTCTTATTGACATGGTTGTGAATCTTATACAGCAGTTATTAACATTTATTATGCTGATACCTGTCGGTGTTAATATGTTGGTTACTTCTGTCGGCTATCTTCCTTCTATTCTTATAGTTTTTGCTACTTTGTCAATCACTGTTAGTGTCATATATCTTGTACTCGGAAGGGGGCAAGGTGGTTAATGTCTCAAGTTTTTGATTTGCTTTTTATGTGCTTTGAGAAAATAGTCGCCGTTATGAAGTCTGTTGAAATATTCGCGGGTGTTGATTTGCTTACTTTTTCAATCGCTATTGTTATTATGTCTATTGTGATAGTTGGTGTTTTGAATGTTGTTAAAACTGGACCGACTAATGCACAAGGCTATTATAAGTCTGAAAAGTCTAAAGCCGAAGCCCGCGCACGCAGGCAGGCTGAAAGGGGAAAGCGTAGCTAATGTATGATACTTATTCGCGCTATATATATGAATGGCTTACCACTAACCGCATAGCGGATAAAATTAATACAATGGTTGATTTGCTTACCGTTTTGCGTGACCGTGCTATGTATATTTTTATTGCTGTATTTTTTATTCTTCTCGTTATTGTTGCTTTTAAGTTTGTAACCGTTAGGGGGCGAAATGTTTGAGTGTTTATAATTGGCTTGTTGAACAGCTTGGCATTAGTAGTGCTGTTAGTGACGAGTATGTACAAGTTATACTTATCTCGTCCTCTGCTATACTTTGTATTTCTATCGTTCTACTTTTTGTCAACCTTCTTGTTGGTATTGTTTCAAATACTTTCAGAAAATAAGAAAATTAGATAATAATTGCAATTTATTATAATGTCATAATACGAAGGTGGTGAAAATTGATGCCTGTTATCGTTGCTGATGTTGCTGCTGGTGGTGGTCTTGACACTCTTACGACTGCGTTTTCGTGGATTCTTGAAAGATTTACCTCAATGGCTTCGCAGATGCTTAGCACTCCGCTCTTCCTGATCGGTATTGCTATTTTTGCGGTCGGTGCTTGTATCGGTCTTGTCAAGCGTGTTGTTTCTTAACCCTTTTCCCTTGTGGCACGGCTCACTTTAGTGCCGTGCCACATTACTTTTATGGTGGTGATTTTATGTATTTTGATTTTGTCTTTGATATCTTTTCTGATCTTCCTTCTTTATCTATTCTTGTACCTGTTGTTGCTGTTTCTGCTTTGTATGGCATTGTTTTTTTATGTATTTCTTTGTATAGGAGTGTCGAAAAATGATTCAAGGTTATTTCGGTTTGCCTGGTAGTGGTAAAACTACATTCTTGACTATGTTAGCACAAAAAGAACTTAAGAAAATCCGTAAAAATAAATCTCGTTATGATAAAGTTCTTACAAATTTCTATTGTGACGGTTGTTATAAGATAGATTATAAAGATTTAGGTCATTACTCTATAGAAAATAGTCTAATCTTATTGGATGAAATTACTCTTGATGCTGATTCAAGAGATTTCAAGCAATTTGATAAATTCCATAAATCCTTTTTCCTGTTACATCGTCATTATAATTGTGATGTTATCTATTTTACTCAGCAATATGACGGTGTTGACAAAAAGATTCGTGATATAACAAGTTCGCTCTATCGTGTTAAAAAAGTTGCTTTTATCTCTATCGCTACTCAAATATACAGATGCTTAGATATAAATGATCAAACAAAAGAAATCGTTCAGGGTTATAGATTTCCTAATATAATAGAACGTATATTTTGCCGTGTTCATCGTTATTGTCTTAGACCTATTTATTATAAATACTTTGATTCCTGGGAGCGTCCTGACTTGGAAGATTATGAGTATTCTATATGGCATAGATTTGAAGATGTTGAATAAGTTCCCCCGCTATATCTAATAGGGGGGAACATATGCAGAAAACTGCAAGGAGCGGATATATATGCGGTATTATCGTTCTTTTGTTGATAAGTCTGATTATTGTTATTCTGTTGATAAATTGGTTTTACATGGTTCTTTTTTATATGATTGTTGGGACGAGTTTTCGGCTCGTTTGCGCTTGCTTATGATTCGTTTTACTTGCTATGAGGAAATGCCGTTTTCGGTTTCTTTGTTCCGGGATACATATTATCATTCATTTAAAAAGTTGACTTATTCTAATAACTTTAAGTTTGAACTTTGTCAAGGCTCTGATACTTTTTCTTTTTGGCTTGGTACTCATTTTCAGTCATATGATAAAACTCTTGATACTTGGAAGTTAGAATTAAATCCGAATAAGTGTATGCCTTGTGCTTTTGTTTCCGAGCTTTTCGCTCTTCTTCGTTTCTACAGCAAATTTGTTGAAGTAGGGGAGTATGATATAGCTGTTGATTTTCCTTTTTCTCGCGAATCTCTTTATTTGGTTAAAGATAAACGCAAATATCAATCTATCTTTAATAGTGCGGTTGATAAAACTGAATATTTAGGTAGCAGACATGAGCACGGATTCTGTAAATTGTATAATAAACAAAAAGAAAGCAAATTAGATTGTCCTTTGACTCGTTTTGAAATAACTTGTACGCGTCTTAAAGCTTCTGCGGTTGTTGATAGTTTGCCTGTTGTCTATATTCAGCGTGATCAGCTTTTTATGGTTGACATGAAGCTAACTGATACTGATATGTTTATCCTCAAAACTTTGATTTCCGAGCCGTCTCGGCTTTCTGAGCTTGGTCGTGATAAGCGTTCTAAAATGCGCGAAGCTTTGAAATGTGCTTTTACTGTGGCTGTGTTTGACTTTTCGTGCATTTCTCGTTTGGTGTCCGTTTTATCGGATTTGGATTCCTTTTTTGGTGGTGTTTCTGTTGTTGAGTGATTCTGAACGTTTGTATATCCTTATTGTTCAATATGGCTTGGCTCGTGACGCTGAATATGAGGATAAAATAAAACGTTTGCAAGGTCTTATTTGTCGACGTGATGTTGACTTGCAAGATTTATTGCAGTATATTATACTTGTTTCTGAACGGCGTGCGTTTATGTCTTGCTATGCTGATATACTTGCTTTTGTCCGTCCTTGTGACTTTTAATAAAAGGTGGTGAAGAAGCCTGAAGAGGGCGTATAGTCATATTGACTAAAGCTCCTGCTAAAATTATACAAAATAAATGTTTTGTATAATTTAGGGGACTTTATTATATGACTATACAGGTTCTGTGTATGAAACCTGAGGATTTTGTATGCCTGCCGCGACTGGTGCGGGATTATCTGAATTATCTGTCGAGTGTCAAAGGCAAATCACAGCTTACTGTCTGCGAATACGCCTCGGATCTTCGGCTTTTCTTTGCGTACATGCTCAAGCAAGAAAACCTTTCGCAGTATAAAAACACTCCTATAGATGAAATTGATATTTCAAAGCTTGATATCGATTTTATCTCGCTTGCCCGTATACCGACTGCGTACGGCTTTTTGGAATACTGTCGCGCCGAGCGCGGCAATGATACGGCAGCCAGAGCTCGCAAAGTCGTTTCTATCAAACGCTTTTATCGTTATTTAAAGGTTCAGGGCTACATTGATGAAAACCCTATGCAGGATCTGGAATCGCCGAAAATAAAGAAATCGCTGCCGAAATATCTGTCTCTTGAACAGGCTGTGAGTTTGCTCGAATCCGTAGACGGTAAAAATAAGGAGCGCGATTATTGCATTTTAGTTCTTTTTATGAACTGCGGAATGCGTCTTTCGGAGCTTGTTTCAATCAATTATTCTGATATAAAACCGGATAATACAATTATAATAACCGGAAAAGGAAATAAACAACGCACGGTTTATCTCAATGATGCGTGTGTAAGCGCGATAAAAGACTATATGAAAGTGCGTCCGGTTGACGGCGTGAAAGACAAAGAAGCACTGTTCCTGAGCAACCGAAAGACCAGAATCAGCCCCAAAACGGTTCAGCATATAGTTGACGAATATCTTGAAAAATCCGGGCTCAGCGGTCAGGGATTTTCAACTCACAAACTAAGACATACGGCCGCTACGCTTATGTATCAATACGGCCATGTCGATGTGTTGCAACTAAAAGAGATTCTCGGTCATGAGAATCTGGCAACGACTGAAATTTATACTCATGTTGTCGACGAACAATTGCGCAGTGCCGTTGACTCCAACCCGCTTAATAAAGTCAAAATTAAGCGCAAAAAGTCTGAATCTGATTCTGATGAAAATTAAAAGCTGAACAGCCTGCAAAAAAGTCTGCTTGCGGCGGCGTCGGTTACAGCGGCAAGAACTATAAGAATGCATATTATCAAAAAACGCATACAGTAAATTTTTATGCTCCCCTCCCCTCTTTGCGCTTTAGCTGAAGAAAGTGAGAGGAGCATTTCATATGATGAATTTATTCCGGCACTGCAAGCAAGCAGGAGCGCAAAAATAGACGGTATAAGCCCGGGATATATCACCAAAACGCAGTACCCAAGCCCGCGCAGAGCAAAATTTGAGTATAGATAGCCCGACAGCATACCTATCCCCACTCCACGTATTATGGGTAGAATGCATATCAGCGGCAGCCCGACAGCACACAGCCCGAATACAAATACTGCGAGCATAAATGCGGCGTTGACAGCCAGCGAATTTATAAAATTCATGCCGAGAGACTGGCTGCCCTTTGATCTTATATAAACTGAAAACATATCCGAAAATGCGCCGGAAAGGTAACTGTCAGCCCTTTTGAGAGAAACCGCACCTATTATCATTCCCGCCGCAAAAAGCAGCATCATAATAAGTATTCTGCGATTCTTTTTCAGTGAAGTTATAACACCGTTTCCGTATTCCTTTGCCGTTGCGTTTATGTCCATAGCATTTTACCTCCATTATTTTATCTAATAATATGAGGCTTTGTCCCGAAAAATACCAATGTCCCCGCAGTATCCATGCGAGGACATTTTAGCTTATCTATTAAATTTTTATTCCGTTCAGTTTATCAACGAAATCGGCGGGCTTTACAGTCAGCTCCGCCCATGCGGGTCTGAATCCGCTTTTTATTGCGTTCCCAGCAGATTTGATATTTGACCATGCACAGCAGTAAAACGGGACCTTGCCGCGTTTTATAATCTCCAGCGCCAGTCTGCTTGTCAACGCACCGGCTACGCCCTTCCTGCGATATTCCGGCAGAACATCGACTCCTATCTGCCACATCGTGTCGCAGTCCGCAGAAGCTCCTGCAAGCCCTATCAAAGTATTACCGTCGTATGCACCGACGCACAGTACATCTAGATCTTTTCTGTCGGCGCACAACGCGTTGTTCCACTGCGGCAGATATAAATCCTTGAAGTCATTCGGATACATAACCTTGAGTTCATATCGGCATGTCAGTTCCTGAAGCGACTCCATACGCGGCAGAAAATACTCAGCCATGAAACAAACACGCATACCATGCGCCTGAAAGGCATCGTTGAGGATGTGCAAATTCGGCGTTTCAAAGCAGTGTTCGGGTGCGAAGCGGTTTATATATGACTTCACGATATCCTTGTATTTCATGTCAACGGATGCAACAACATTATTCCCGTAGGACACAAGGTTGCATATAAACGGGAGATTTAAATATCTGCGCGCATCAGGGCTTACAGTAGATTCGACAATAATATTTTGGCTCTTTTTGAAGTCCTCGGGCGCACAGCCGAGGTCTGTTGCGGATTGAGCCATGGCAACAGAAATAATTTTGCTGTTATTCATCAGTAAAATCCTGTCTTTGAAATACAAACGCCCCTGATTTTTTAATCAGAGGCGTTAAAAAATCTTTACTTCTTGAAGATATCGTCCTGCTCAATGAGCTCGATTCCCGCGCCCTTGAGTATCTCGGAAGCCTTGTCGTTATCTTCGACTCTGATGATAACATAGGCGTTGCCGACCGAAGGCGTGATGAACGCATAAGCATACTCAACGCTTATCTGTGCATCTGAAAGCACCTTGATAGCGCGCGCAAGTCCGCCGGGTTCATCGGGAATGATTATGCCGAGAACCTGAGTTGCGGAAGCAGTCATTCCCTCGCTTCTGAGCGCCTCAACCGCCGACTTGGGGTCGTTGACGATAAGGCGGAGAATGCCGTAGTCCGAGGTATCCGCAACGGAAAGAGCGCGGATATCGATGCTGTTCTTGGCGAGGACTGCCGTTATGTCGGCAAGTCTGCCGGGTCTGTTTTCGACAAAAACCGAAATCTGACTGATTGCCATTTGGTTTTCCTCCTTTATATTTTTCTGTTATCAATAACTCTCGAAGCCTTGCCTTCGTAGCGCGGCAGAGAGTGCGGTTCAACAAGACGCACCTTTGCGGAAACACCGAGGACGGACTGCATGGCGCCGCAAATCTCTTTCTCTTTAGCCTCAATCTGCTTGACCGAGTCGGAGAACATGTGGTCTGACATCTCGATGCAGACGGTCATTATATCAAGATTATTCGCTCTGTCAACTATTATCTGATAGTTCGGATCCATGCCGAGCGAAAGAATAACATGCTCGACCTGAGCCGGGAAAACATTGACGCCGCGGATAATAAGCATATCGTCGCTTCTGCCCTTGGGTCTGAGCATCTTGACGAGCGTTCTGCCGCAGGCGCATTTCTCATGCGTTATTGCGGAAATGTCGCGGGTTCTGTATCTGAGCAGCGGAAGAGCTTCTTTACCGATACATGTGAACACGAGCTCGCCGTATTCGCCGTCGGGCAGCGGCTTGAGGGTCACGGGATCGACTATCTCGGGATAGAAATAATCCTCACAGATGTGCATTCCGGACTGCTCGCAGCATTCAAATGCAACGCCGGGACCCGCTATCTCAGAGAGACCGTATATATCATATGCCTTGATTTTGAGCATATTCTCAAGCTGGGTGCGCATGTTCTCACTCCACGGCTCTGCGCCGAAAATACCTATGCGAAGCGGCAGCTCAGCGGGATCGACATTCATCTCTTTGAGTGTCTCTGCGATAAACAGAGCATATGAAGGAGTGCAGCAGAGCACATTTGAGCCGAAATCCTGAAGTATCTGAACCTGGCGCTTTGTGTTGCCGGAGGACACGGGAATAGCCGTTGCGCCGAGCTTCTCCGCACCGTAATGAATACCCATACCGCCCGTGAAAAGTCCGTAGCCGTAGGAGACGTGGATGTAGTCCGAGGGCGTTGTGCCCGCAGCGGTAAGAGCTCTTGCCACGCACTCCGACCAGCGGTCTATATCGCCTCTCGTGTAGCCGACAACAGTCTGCTTTCCGGTCGTTCCGGACGAGGCGTGAACTCTGACAAGCTCATCTCTCGGCACGGCAAAAAGTCCGAACGGATAGTGATCTCTGAGATCCTGCTTTACTGTAAAGGGCAGCTTGCTGATATCGTCTATCGAGTGGATATCTTCAGGCTTGAGTCCTATTTCGTCAAACTTTGCCTTATAAAACGGGATATTTTCATAGCATCTTTTTACGGTTTTTATCAGTCTTGCGCTCTGTATTGCGTGCAGATAATCGCGCGACGCTGTCTCAATTTCAGGGCTGAAATACTTTGCCATCGTATCATATCTCCTTTTGCTGACCGTCTGCCTTTAATGCGTTTCAGCAGCTTTTTTCGTGCTCATAGCCGAGGCGGAACGCCTCAAGGTTCATATCGAGGAACTTTTCGGGCACAGTGTTCTTTATAGCGTTTATCCATGTTTCGTAGCTTAATTGCATATGGCTTGCCATGGCGCCTATGAGAACAACATTGACCGCCTTTGCCGAACCCGCTTTGACGGCGAGCGAAAGCGCATCAAGCTCTATCATAGAAGCTCCTGTTGCTTTTATTGCCTCGGATATGTTCTGAGGATACTCCGCCGCGCCGGTTATGACCGGCATCGGGTCAATGCACTGATCGTTGACGACTAATTTGCCGTTGGGCTTAAGGAAGCTGAGCCATCTTGCGGCTTCGAGCTTCTCAAAGGCGAGGATTATATCGGCTTCACCCTGCTCAATTGTGGGCGAAAAAACCTCATCGCCGTATTTAACATATGTAACAACGGAACCGCCGCGCTGGCTCATTCCGTGTATTTCGGAAACTTTGACTTCGTATCCGCTGTCTATAAGCGCGCTGCCGAGGAGTCTGCTCGCAAGCAGAGTACCCTGGCCGCCGACGCCGACTATCATAATTGATTTAACTGCCATTTTTCCCGCTCCTCTCTTATTCTATCGCACCGAATTTGCACAGCTGCTTGCAGACATCGCAGCCGACGCAAAGGGTGAAGTCAATGTGAGCCTTGCCCTCTTTCATGCTTATCGCGGGGCAGCCGATCTTCATGCACATCTTGCAGGATGCGCACTTGTCGGTGTTGACCTTGACGGGCGGCTTTGTTTTGACATATTTGAGAAGCACGCAGGGACGGCGGGATATAACTACCGAGGGCTCGTCCGCCTCAAGCTCTTCTTTTATTGCTTTTTCTGTTGCTGCGAGGTCATAAGGATCAACGACAACGACACGGTTTATTCCGACTGCGTGAGCGAGAGCCTCAAGGCTGACTGCCGTCGTCGGATCGCCCTTTATTGTAAGACCGGTAGTCGGATTCTGCTGATGTCCGGTCATGCCGGTGATGCTGTTATCGAGGACGATAACGACCGAATTGCTTTGGTTATATGCGATGTTTATAAGACCCGTAACACCGGAATGGATAAATGTAGAATCGCCTATAACGGCCACGCGCTTGTGACTGCCGTCTTCGTCAGCCTTGTTCATGCCGTGGAGCGCAGAGACGGATGCGCCCATGCAGATGCAGGTGTCCATCATGCCGAGAGGAGCCATCGAGCCGAGCGTATAGCAGCCGATATCGCCGGACACATAAACCTTGGCCCGCTTCAGGGCGTAGAACAGGCCCCTGTGGGGGCAGCCGCAGCACATCACCGGAGGCCGCACCGGAATTTCAGCCTCCAGGGCTTGGGCGGGCAGTTCCTCGCCGGTGAGCAGCCTGCGCACCAGGCTCTGGTTAAACTCGCCGCACAGGGGGAACAGCTCCTTGCCAACGACGTCCACGCCGATCTTTTTGCAGTGGGACTCGATCACGTCGTCCAGTTCCTCGATAACATAGACCTTTTCCACCTTTTCCGCGAACGTTTTGATCAGCTCCACCGGCAAGGGATTCACCATGCCCAGCTTCAGGTAAGAGGCGCCGCCGCCCATGGCCTCTTTGGCGTATTGATAAGAGTTGCCGGAGGTGATGATGCCGATAGATGGGTCATTAATCTCCATGCGGTTGATTTCCGCGGTCTCCGCCCACTGGGTCAGCCTCTGGGTTCTTTCCTCCACCTTTACGTGCTTGGGCCGGGCGAACGCCGGCAGCATGACGTTTTTCGCCGGGTTCTTCTCATAGGGCTTCAAATCTCTTTCGTTCCTGTCCTGCAGCTCCACCAGGCTTCTGGAATGGGCGATCCTGGTGGTCAGCCGCAGCACCACCGGGGTGTCAAACTCCTCGGAAAGGGCATAGGCCAGCTTGGTAAAGTCCTTGCATTCCTGGGAATCCGCAGGCTCCAGCATGGGAACCTTGGCGCCAATGGCATGGCGGCGGCTGTCCTGCTCATTCTGAGAGGAATGCATACCCGGGTCGTCGGCCACTCCAAGAACCATACCGCCGTTGACGCCGATATAACTCATGGTGTAAAAGGGGTCCGCGGCCACGTTCAGGCCCACGTGCTTCATGGCGCAGAAGGATCTGGCGCCGGCAAAGCTCGCGCCAATGGCGGCCTCCGCCGCTACCTTCTCGTTGGGCGCCCATTCACAGGAAAGCTCCTGATATTTGGCGGCGTTTTCCGTGATTTCCGTACTGGGGGTTCCAGGATAGCTGGAAACAAAACGGACGCCTGCTTCATACAGGCCTCTGGCAACGGCCTCGTTGCCCAGCATTAGTTGTTTCATCTATGTAGCTCCTCCAATTTCCTTTTCTTGTCAAAGCCGGGATGATTCCTCCGGCTGGTTTCTCAAATCCAGAATGCGCTTGGCCTTGCCCTGGAACCGCTCCAGGCTCTTAGGCTCCACCAGGGTCACCCTGGTTTCCAGGCCCAGCACGCTTTTCAGCCGGTCGTGAACGC
>OHON01000277.1_pt1 | contig 29925 bp, 26 predicted proteins | sample 1569831 | NCBI WGS metagenome assembly OHON01 (sample SAMEA3879512, study PRJEB24766) | human gut metagenome | biome: human-associated habitat; feature: feces | place: USA | collected 1985/1987
GCGCCAGATAATACCCAGTAGGATATGACGCACAGCATCATATCACTGGGCAAGGCGTTCCCCCTTGACTCCCTTCAACGGGCCATTTTGGCCCGTTGATTTTGGCAAGCTGGAGGTCAAAGATTTGCGAATTCCTGCCCACCAACTTGTCCGGCTTTTTCAGTTGGCCAAAATGACCAACTGATTCTGTTACGGGTAGAATCAGTTTGTCCTCTTGGCAACCTGATTTTCAACAGGCCTTGAAGCGTTACGGAAAAACGATGTGCTCATTTTGACCACTTGGTTTTCCGTAACAGGTCGATAAATTTCCGTTCCCTCATTCGTGAGGAACTGGGTTTCATTTGGCAGATGCGTTACACTTATCCAAGGGCTCATTTTGAGCACTTGCAGCATCTGTAACACGTTTTCGATAGTCTTTTTGCCGACAGGCGTTGCTGCAATAGCGGGCATCTGCACGTTTGGGCGTGAATTTCTCGCCGCAGCACTGGCAGACTAAATCTTGACGGCGCATTTGGCGGTATTCCCGCTGCCGCCGATTGTTGGCCTGATTGCCGCACCAGTAGCTATGACAGTATTTCTTGGTGTAGATTGTGGTGTAGAACACCCGACCGCAGCCGCCGCAGATGAGTTTGCGGATAGCGTATCCTCCGGTGGTAAAACCCGTTTCCTCATACGATTCTTTCAAATAATCCTGATTGTTCTGCTCCCATTCTTCGTTTGTCATATACATGGAGATACCCCTCCTTTCACTGGCGTTACGGAAAAACAATGTGGTCAATTTGACCACATTGTTTTCTGGTAACTGGGGAATCAACGTTTAGCCGTTCTCCCTGCATGGATTTCCTGCCCCCTTCCGGCGGCGTTTTCCGGCTCTCCTTCTCAGGGTCATCGCCGTGTATCCCATGCAGACGGTCATGCGGTTTTCAAGGTGCGGTGCTGGATTTGGCAATAAAAAATCGCCACACAACAACCTGAACCTGACCATCCCTTCTGGGATGGCCTTGGTTCGGGTTTGCTATGTAGCGATAAGAAAGTTAAAAACTTGCTCCGGCTCCTTCGGGAGCCGAGCTGGAACTCTAAGTAAATATGTTATATTAAATTGTTGGAATAGATTACCACAAAAATTGAGCCGTGTCAACAGGAATTTTTGAAAACAGGCTACTTTCGGCAGCTTGCAAGAAAAAATGATGGAAACTTTGGTAAAAAGAGAGGGCTGGATAGCTCGTTCTGTTTGCAACGGAATGCAAACTCGGAACTTTTCCGAGCAGAAAAACAACCGTCTGCTTCAAGTTGAGCTTGAAAACGGACGATCATTCTTGCAAAATGATTGTCAAATTTGGGAGGCGTTTTGAGCAGCCTCATAGTGCTGACAAGAGGTGTCTTCACACGTATATATATATCATTTTTGCGTTGCAAAATACTTGTTGGGGAACACCCAAGCCCTTGAACTGCATCCGATGGATGCAGGCTGTACATTTTTGCAAAACGTTCTTTCGGTGCCCCGTATGAAGCACGGAAAACGAACCCATTGAGGGACAAAAGCGTCAGGTAGGGTCGGCAGGCTCCCTGGTTTCAATTTTCCCCAGATACCGCCACAGGGTCGTGCGGCTGATGCCCAGCTGCCGGGCGGCGGCGGCGCGGTTGCCGCCGTGGGCGGCTACCGTCTGCTGCACCACCTCGCCGATGATGCTTTCCAGCGTGCGGGAGGTGTCGGTGCTGATCACCGCCGCCGGGTGCGCCGCCGGGGCGCTGCGCAGGCTGCGCTCCTTGGAGAGCAGGTCTGCCACGCTGCTGCTGCGGATGTAGGGGCCGTTCGTCAGGGTGGCAAGGGAGCGCAGCAGGTTTTTGAACTGGGTGTAGTTGTTCGGCCACGGGTACTGCCGCAGCATCTCGATGGCGCGGGGCTCAAAGCCGGAGAGCTGCTTGCCCAGCTCCAGATTCAGGCTGTTCAGGTACAAACTGGAAAGGGACGGGATCTCGTCCGACCGGCTGCGCAGCGGGGGCAGCTCCAGCGTCAGTGCGCCCAGCCGCTCGATGAACCGGCGGGTGACCGGCGAGACCGGTTCCTCCGGCCGCACCGAGCGGGAGAACAGCAGCCGCACCCGGCGGGCAAGGCCGGTCTCCTCGATAGCAGCCAGCAGCTCGGTGCTCCACTGCTCCGGGATGGACTCAAAGTTCTGGAAGTAGACCGTGTTGCCGTTGGCGTTCAGGGGCGAGTTATAGTGATTGAGCAGAAAATCCCATGATTTATCGTTCATCAAAGCGCAGTTTGCCACCACGAGGGGGCGGTTCACCAGTGCGCTGTGCAGATAGAGGTAGCGGGCGATCTGCTCTTTGCCGGTGCCCGGCTCGCCGCAGATGAATAGGGGCTGACGCACGGCAGCAAGGGCGTTGATCTCGGCGTCCTGCGTGCCCATGGCACCGCTCAGGCTGTAAAAGCTGTTGGAGAAAAGATACTCGCACTCGCCTTGGTTCAGCGACCGCAGCCCCGGGCGGCTGGAATGCAGCGGGATGCGGGAGGGCACGCAGTAGAACAGGTACCGCTGCACGTTGTTCATCAGCAGCACCTGTGCTGTGATGCTGTACAGCTGGCTGCGCTCGGTGTAATAGAACTTTAAGCTGCCCGTGGCGGGGATCTCCCGCAGATGGGTCTGCAAACAGCGGTGCAGCTCCGGGGAGATGTCCTTCATATTATTATAGAACAGGCTGCCGTCCGGCTCCATCACCACGACCCTGCCGCCCTGCTCCTGCGTGATGCTGCGCAAAAACAGGTTCTCCTGCCGCAGCTGGCCGAACCATGTGCTGATGTTCACCGCCTGATCGATGGCGCTGTGCAGGCTTTCGATGCCGGAGGTGATCAGGAAGGCGTCAAAGCCCATCTCCCGGGCAATGGTGTGGGTGACCATATCACAGACCACCATCCGGTAGCCGCCCTGCTTGAGCCGCTCCAAGGTGTGGCGCACCTCCTCGGCACTGCGGACGGTGAGGATGTCCAAATCAAAGTTCAGCAGGCTGCAAAGGGTGTGGGCGGGTTCGGTGATGCTGGGAAAGCCCACGATGGCGTACAGGCTGGTGTAGTTCTCTGCCAGTTTCATGGTGCGCAGCACATCATACACCGAGATATGGATATCCACCACCGGCAGGTCGGTCACCTGCCGGATCAGGGTGGCGGTGCCGCCGCGGGAGATGATGCAGTCGTAGCTGTTGGGGGCCATGCGCTGCACGATGGCCTGTCCCTCTTCCAGATCGCCGGTGTACACCTCCAGCTCAACGTTGGGGTAGGCCTGCGCCGCCTGCTCCATGGCGGTGCGCATTCCGTCGTAGGGGGCAATGCCCAGAATGCGGGTGTGAGTCTCGACCATAAAACGTCCCTCCGTGTTTCTCTTTGAAACTATTATAAACGGTCTGGTTCAAAAAGAAAACAGAATATGGTTTCAAAATAGAACGTTTTTGCCAACAAAACAAAAAGAAAATTGAAAACGTGCTAAAATGAAACGATTTTCCCGCTTGCGCCGGGTGCATTCCCGCGGCGGATACGGCATAATGAAAGCACAAAAACAAGTGAGGGGGCACGAACGAATGCTTCGCCTGCTGATGATTGCAGATGATTTTACGGGTGCGCTGGATACCGGCGTACAGCTTGCGGCACATGGCATCCCCACGCAGGTCGTGGTGGGTCAGGCAGACCTTTCCGCCTGCAGCAGCACCGTGCTGGTGGTGGATACCGAAACGCGGCATCTGCCCGCCGCAAAGGCTGCAAAGGCCGTTGAAGAGCTGGCCCGCAGCGCGGTGGAAAACGGCGTGGGCTGCATCTATAAAAAGACGGATTCCGCCCTGCGCGGCAACATCGGCGCAGAGCTTGCCGCCCTACTCAAAGCAAGCGGCGCACGCAATTTGCCCTTTCTGCCGGCCTTCCCGCAGATTGGACGCACCACAAAAAAGGGCGTCCACTACATCGACGGTGTGCCGGTGAACGAAAGCCCCTTCGGCATCGACCCCTTCGAACCGGTGCGCTGCGCCGAGGTGACAAAGCTGATCCATTTGCAGACTGAGATCCCCGCACAGAACCTGTGCCCCGGCGAGACGGCAGCGGACAAGACCGGAATTCTGGTGTATGACGCTGCAACCGCCGCAGATCTGGAAACCGCCGGGCGACAGCTGTTCCAGAATGGAACACCCCCGGTGCTGGCAGGCTGCGCAGGCTTTGCCGCCTTTCTGCCGGAGCTGCTGGGGCTTTCGGACGGCAGCGTGGTCGAGACCCCGCAGCTGGACCCCCGGCTGCTGGTGCTCTGCGGCAGCGTGAACCCCATCACCCTGCGGCAGATGGACACCGCCGAAAAGGCAGGCTTTGCCCGCCTGCGGCTGACCCCCCGGCAAAAGCTGGAGCCCGGCTACTGGGCAAGCGCCGACGGCAAGGCTGCGCTGGCAGAAATTGAACAGATGCTGGCTGCAAACCCCCACTGCATCATTGAAACGAACGACGCCGGGGGCAACCAGCTTACCGCCGACTACGCCGCCGCCCGGGGCATTGACTTGGACGGCCTGCGGGTGGGCATTTCCGGCAGCGTCGGGCAGATGTTCGGGGCGCTGTTCGGCAGCGAACATCTGGGTACGCTGCTGCTCACCGGCGGCGACACCCTGCTGCAATGCATGAACAGCGTGGGCGCACGGGAGCTGGAACCGGTGTGCGAACTGGAAAGCGGCATCGTGCTGGCGCGGTTCACCTATCAGGGGCGCACCCGCTACGTCATTACCAAGTCCGGCGGCTTTGGGCAGGAGAATCTGCTGGTGGAGCTGGCAGACCGCATTGCAAAGCATTGAGAATGGAAGCAGACAGCCCTTTGCGGCTGGAACAGAAGATAAATGTAACAGAAGGAGAACGACCATGACCTATGCAAAACTGCCCGGCCTGACCTGGGACGGCACTGTGTACGAGAACGAGGAGATGGGCACGCTGGAAGCCCTGCTGCCCACCGGCGGCTGGCCCACCGCCCACGCACCTGCCATGGTGGAGCTGCCCAACGGTGACCTGCTCTGCTGCTGGTTCGCCGGTACTTATGAGGGCAGCGCAGATGTGCACATCATCTGCTCAATGCTGCCGCATGACGGTACCAAGTGGCTGGAGCCGGTGGATATCTCCGGCGACCCCACCCGCAGCGAGCAGAACCCCTCGCTGTTCTACGGCCCGGACAACGCCGTGTGGGCGATGTACACCGCCCAGCTGGACCGCGTAGAGGGTAAGGACAATATGCAGTTCACCGCTGTGGTGCGCTGCCAGAAGAGCACCGACGGCGGCAAAACATGGGGCGACTACACCACCGTGTTCCCGGAGGAAGGCACCTTCTGCCGCCAGCCCATTCAGGTGCTGTCCAACGGCCGCTGGATCTTTGCCAACTGGCTGTGCACCGACTCTGCCGAGGGTCTTTCCGGCGACCCCACCGCCTTCCGCATCTCGGACGACGAGGGCAAAACTTGGCGCATGGTCATGATGCCCGGCAGCAACGGCCATGTCCATGCCAATGTCATTGAGCTGGAGCCGGGGCATCTGGTGGCCTTTATGCGCAACCGCGAGGCCTACCGCATCCACCGCAGCGAGTCCTTTGACTGGGGCGAGACTTGGACGGTGCCCGCACCCACCCCGCTGCCCAACAACAACTCCAGCATCAGCGCGGTCAAGCTGCAGAGCGGCCGCATCGCCATTGCCTATAACCCCACCTGCACCCCGAACCCTGTGCCCGGCAAGGCTGCATGGCCCGGCCTGCGCTGCCCGGTGGCGGTGGCGCTCTCCGAGGACGGCGGCCTGACCTTCCCCATCATCCGCTGGATGGAGCGCGGCGAGGGCTACATGGGCGATGAGAACAAGACCAACAACAAGCAGTACGAGTACCCCTACCTGATGCAGGGACGGGACGGCATGCTGCATTTGGCCTACGCTGCCCGCACCCGGCAGGGCATCAAGTACGTCCGCTTCTCGGAGCAGGACGTGCTGGGCGCAAAGCGGGAGACCGTGGGCCTGTATAACCCCACCGCAGCTCAGAGCCGCTGAAAAAGCTTTTCGGAATTTCTATCCTTTTTATAGATCAGAACATCATTCAGGAGGTTGATCAGTATGTTGACCCAGTACAATCTTAAAATGCCGCACGCAGTTTACGGCGGCGAGAACGCCATGGACAATATCACCGCCATCATCAAGGCGCGCGGCGCAAAAAAGGTAGCCATGTTCACCGATAAGGGCATTGAGGGCGCTGGCCTGTTTGCTCTGCCGGAAGAGGCTGTCAAGGCCTCCGGCGCAGAGTACTATGTGCTGGACGAGCTGCCCCCGGAGCCCAGCTACATGGCTGTACAGAAGCTGGTGGACGAGTTCAAGGTCTCCGGTGCAGACCTGATCGTGGCCTGCGGCGGCGGCTCCGTGATGGACGCTGCCAAGCTGGCAAGCGTGCTGGTGACCGACGCCTACGGCGTGAAGGAGCTGCTGGATAACCCCGGCATGGCACAGAAGTGCGTGCCCATCGTGCTGATCCCCACCACCGCCGGCACCGGCGCCGAGGTCACCCCCAACGCCATCGTGGCTGTGCCCGAAAAGGAACTGAAGGTGGGCATCGTCAACGAGAACATGATCGCGGACTACGTCATTCTGGACGCCCGCATGATCAAGAACCTGCCCCGCAAGATCGCAGCCGCTACCGGCGTGGATGCGCTGGCACACTGCATCGAGTGCTTTACCAGCAACAAGGCCAACCCCTTCAGCGATCTGTACGCACTGGAAGGCCTTGACCTGATCCTGAACAACATCGAAAAAGCCTGCGATGACCCCGAGGCTATGGCCGAGAAGAACCGGATGCAGATCGCAGCCTACTACGGCGGTCTGGCCATCACTGCTTCCGGCACCACCGCTGTGCACGCACTGAGCTACCCGCTGGGCGGCAAGTACCACATTGCACACGGCGTGTCCAACGCCATCCTGCTGGCACCGGTCATGCGCTTCAACAGCGAGCACCCCGCCGTGCGCGAGCGTCTGGCTGCCGCCTACGACCGCTGCTGCCACGAGGAAAAGACCTGCACCACCGTGGAGGAAAAGACTGCATGGATGATCGCCCGTCTGGAGCACATCGTCAAGCATCTGGATATCCCCACCAGCCTCAAGGAGTTCGGCGTGCCTGCCGAGGATCTGGAAGGTCTGGTCAACGCCGGTATGCAGGTACAGCGCCTGCTGGTGAACAATATGCGCCCCGTTACCGCCGACGACGCACGCAAGCTGTATCAGGAGATCATGTAACAGAAAAGGAGTAAAGACTTATGAAGACCAGCGATATCAAGGGCATCATCCCTCCCGTAATCACCCCCATGAACAACGACCTTGAGCAGACGGTCAACCATCAGGCTCTGCGCGAGCAGGTGGAGCGCCTGCTGGCAGGCGGCGTGCACGGCATCTTCCCCATGGGCACCAACGGCGAAGCCTACGCCCTGTCCTTCCAGGAGAAGGAAGAGATCCTTGCCACTGTCATCGATCAGGTAAAGGGCCGCGTACCGGTCTACGCAGGCACCGGCTGCATCACCACCGCCGAGACCATCCGCCTGAGCAAGCGTGCCGAGGAGCTGGGCGCAGACGCACTGTCCATCATCACCCCCAGCTTTGCACTGGCTTCCCAGAAGGAGCTGTACGACCACTACACCGCCGTGGCAAAGGCCGTCAACCTGCCCATCATTCTGTACAACATCCCCGCCCGCACTGGCAATAAGCTGCTGCCCGAGACCGTGCAGGCACTGTGCCGTGATGTGGAGAACATCGTGGGCGCAAAGGATTCCAGCGGCGATATCGAGAACCTGAAGGCCTACATCCGCCTGACCCGTGAGCTGGACAAGGAAGTTGCCATTCTGGCCGGCAACGACGGCGCCATCCTGACCTGCCTGAAAGAGGGCGGCGCAGGCGGCATTGCAGGCCGCGCCAACATCTGGCCGGAGACCGTTGCCAAGATCTACGATTGCTTCAAGGCCGGAGATCTGGAGGGCGCACAGGCTGCACAGGACGCCATTGCCATCCTGCAGCAGACCTTCAAGTACGGCAACCCCAACACCATCATCAAGACCGCCGTTGCCCTGCAGGGTCACCCCGTTGGCAAGTGCCGCGCACCCTTCAACTATGTGCCGGAAGAGGGCATGGAGGCCATCAAGAAGGTTCTGGCCGAGAATGAGGCCAAGGGTCTGCACTGAAACGCGCTGAAGCAAGGAGAAGGCTGCTATGAATAAACCCATTGTCGGTATTACCATGGGCGATCCCGCCGGTTCCGGCCCGGAGATCACCATCAAGGCTCTGGCTGACCCGGAGCAGTACAGCTACTGCCGCCCCATCGTGGTGGGCGATGTGAAGGTGATGGAGCAGGCCAAAAAGTTCGTTGGCCGCGAGGACATCGTCATCCACCGCTGCGAGAAGGTGTCGGATGCCCTGTTCACCCCCGGCACCATCGACGTGCTGCATCTGGATCTGATCGAGGACATCAGCAAGTTCGAGATAGCAAAGGTCAGCGTGGAGGGCGGCAACGCAGCCTTCCAGTGCGTGAAAAAGGTCATTGAGCTTGCCATGGCCGGTGAGGTGGATGCCACCTGCACCAACGCCCTGAACAAGGAAGCCATGAACAAGGCACTGGAGTACTACCACGGCGAAAAGTCGGACGGCTACACCCACTTTGACGGCCATACCGAGATCTACGCCACCTACACCCACACCAAAAAGTACACCATGATGCTGGCTCATCACGACCTGCGCGTGGTGCACGTTTCCACCCACGTTTCCCTGCGGGAAGCCTGCGACCGGGTCAAGAAGGATCGCGTGCTGGAGGTCATCGAGATCGCCAACAAGGCCTGCAAGGATATGGGCATCGAGAACCCCCGCATCGCTGTGGCAGGTCTGAACCCCCACTGCGGTGAGAACGGCCTGTTCGGCCGGGAGGAGATCGAGGAGATCACCCCCGCCATTGAGGCTGCCAAGGCCGAGGGCATTACCGGCGTTGTGGGCCCCTGCCCGCCGGACAGCGTGTTCTCGCAGGCCCTCGGCGGCTGGTACGACATCGTGGTGTGTATGTACCACGATCAGGGTCACATCCCGCTCAAGACCGTGGGCTTTGTCTACGACCGCGAAAAGCAGGAGTGGAAGGCCGTGGAGGGTGTCAACGTCACGCTGGGTCTGCCCATCATCCGCGCCAGTGTGGATCACGGCACCGACTTCTACCACGCCGGTAAGGGCAACGGCAACGAGCTGAGCCTTGTCAACGCCATCAAGTATGCGGTCAAAATGACCGGCCGCGCCAACTAAGTTATCCCCATCCCAACCAATTCTTCATTTTCTTCCAGAGAGAGCCGCTGCACCCCGTACGGTGCGGCGGCTTTTTCTGGTTTTACCCCCTCAGTCTGCTCACTGCGTTCGCAGCCAGATTCCCCTTTTTGTCGCTGCGCGACATCTTCCCCCGACCGGGGGAAGTCGGCCCTCAAGGGGACGCCTTATGGCAACGCCGGAAACTTTATCGCCGCCGCCAAAAGCCGTCCCCTTGGGGAAGGTGGCACGGCGATAGCCGTGACGGAAGGGGTACCATGTTTCAAAAAGCAACAAATCAGCCGAAACTAACCGCAATATGTTTCAAGATGTGACACATTGCAGCAGGAAAATTGAACAAATTCTGAATATGTTTCAAAAAAGAACGCAACGAGCCAAAAAATGATTGTGACGCACAGCGGAAAACTATATACTTTTAATCAAGAAAGCCGCATTGGAATTGTGCAAAGGGTCGGGCTCTTGCGCAACAGGGACTGCGGACACAAAAAAGGAGGAAACGTTCTATGACACTTCCCATGATCATTGCTCTGGCAGTGACTGTCCTCATGATCATCCTGATCATGGTGGATAAACTGCCCTTCGGTGCACCCCCGCTGCTGGCGCTGCTGCTGCTGGTGGTGTTCGGCGTTACCGACATCAAGACCGCCTTCGGCGGCTTCGCAAACCCCACCATCGTCATGCTGGCATCCTTCATGGCCATCATTGCGGCCCTGCAGAAGACCAGCTTCATCGTCAAGTTCAAGCAGACCATGTTCAACATGGCCAGCAAGGGCGGCTTTAAGGCCTACGTCCTGCTGATCCTCATCGTTATGCTGGGCTGCAGCCTGTTCGGCACCGGTTCCACCGCCTACTATGTGCTGGTTATCGGCCTGCTGTCCACTCTGCCCTACTCCAAGCAGCTGCCCCCGTCCAGGGTTCTGATGCCTGCGGGCTTTGCAGCAAACCATCCGCTGCTGCCCTTCAACACCGCTCTGCAGTACGGCATCGTGATCGCCGTTCTGGAAAGCGCAGGCGTTGCGGCAAACGTCAATCTGGTCAAGTTCTCTCTGGTCAACCTGTGCCTGTCCATCGGCTTCCTGGTGTGGTGCATCTTGGCCTACAAGATCCTGCCGGATCACCCCATTGCCGAGGCCAAGGAAGAGGCTCTCCACGCCGGTGAGCAGAAGGTCGCCCTGACCAAGAATCAGGAGCTCATCACCTACTTCAGCTTTGTGCTCGCCGTTGTGGGCATGATCCTGCAGAGCAAGATCGGTGATGCAGGCTACGCCATCACCGGTCTGGCCGTGGGCATCATCCTGATCTCCGGCGTCATGGACTTCAACGAGATCCGCAACTCCATCAGCGCACCCATCATCCTGATGTCCGCAGGCGTCATCGGCATCGCCGATGCTCTGGGCAACACCGGCCTGACCAGTCTGGTCGGCGAGACCGTTGCCAAGATGCTGGGCACCAACGTCAACCCCTTCGTGCTGATTTTCGCTTTCTGCATCCTGACCAGTGTGCTGGCCACCCTGACCGGTTCCACCATCGGTACCGTGTACGTCTTTGCTCCCATGGCCATTGCCACCTGCGTCAATCTGGGTCTGGACCCCACCGCAGCCGCTGCCGCTATCGTGGTCTCCGGCTGGTGCGGACACTTCCTGCCCATTGACGGTATGCCCGCCATGATCATGGGCGCCGGCGACTACAAGATCACCGAGTTCTGGAAGTTCACCATTCCGCAGTATTTCATCCGTCTGCTGGCGCTGACGGTGGGCGCTGTGCTGATCTTCCCCATGAAGTAACAGGAGAAACACCAAATGAAAAACACGTTTGAGCTGGAGCATGTCGGCATCAACACCGACAACGCAGGCGAGGCCGAGCAGCTGGCGCTGCTGCTGTGCAAGCTGTTCAACTTGGAGCCCCGCCACGGACAGAAGTCCGAGTTTGCCGGCAACTATTTCGAGTGCATGAAGAGCCCCTTTCTGGGCAAGAACGGCCACATCGCAATGCGCACCCCCGACCTGAAGGCTGCGATGGAGGAGCTGGAGGAAAATGGCTTCCGCTTCCGCATGGAGACTGCCGCCTATTTTGAGGACGGCCGCATCAAGAATGTGTATCTTGAGGGCGAGTACGGCGGTTTTGCCATCCACATCATGCAGAAATAACGCCAACTGACCGATCTTGTGCAGAACCGGGGATGGAGCGATCCGTTCCCGGTTCTGTGGGTTCATGCCCCGCGAAAATTCAGAGGAGAAAAATTATGCTGGTTCCTGTATTGTTATTTATCGTCGGTCTGCTGTTCCTGATCAAGGGCGGCGACTGGTTTGTGGACGGTGCTTCGGCACTGGCACGGCGGTTCCACCTGCCGGAGCTGCTCATCGGCGCAACGGTGGTGTCCATCGGCACCACCCTGCCGGAGGTCATGGTGTCCACTATGTCCGCTGTGTCCGGCCATGGTGAGATCGCCTACGGCAACGCCATCGGCTCGGTCATCTGCAACTCTGCCCTGATCGCCGCCATCACCATCGCCGTCCGTCCGGGCAAGGTAGACCCCAAGACCCTGCGGGTGCCGGTAGCCTTCTTCTTTGCCGCAGCCGCCATCTACTGCGTGGCTGCCTACGCCATGGGCGAGTTTACCCGCCCGCTGGGCTTTGTGATGCTGGCCATGTTCGTGGCCTACATGGTGGCAAACGTATTGCAGATGAAAAAAGCCCCTGCCGCCGCCGAAGCGGAGGCCGAGGCCGAAAATGCCGGGGAAGAGATGTCCCTTACCAAAACGCTGGTGCTGCTGGTGCTGGGCGCTGTGCTGATCGCACTGGGCGCAAACCTGCTGGTGGATAACGGCACCCTCATCGCACAGGCACTGGGCGTGCCGGAGTCGGTCATCGCGCTGACCTTTGTGGCGCTGGGCACCTCTCTGCCGGAGCTGGTCACCGCCATCACCTCGCTGGTCAAGGGTTGCAGCGATCTGTCCCTTGGCAACATCGTGGGCGCAAACGTGTTCAATCTGGTGCTGGTCAGCGGTATGTCCGTCACGCTGGCACCCTTCACCGTGCCGCAGAGTTCCACCCTGTTCGGCATCAATTCCAGCCTTGTGCTGGAGATCCCGGTCATGCTGGCTGTCATGATGATCATGACCCTTCCCGCACTGAAGCGCGGCAAGCTGTCCCGTGCACAGGGCATTATCCTGCTGTGCATCTATGCTGCCTTCTGCGCCATCCAGTTTACCATGTGACATCTACGGAGATACTTCAAAGCCCCCGGCCTGCTCTGTCAGGCCGGGGGTCTTCCGTTGTACCGGCAGGAAAGCAGTTTCATCATAGTAGTATCCTCCTAGACTTGATTTTGGTGTGCGGCCACTCAAACCAATGCCGTCAAGCCGGTAGGGGATAGGGCGATTTTATTTGTCGGAGAGTAAGTGCACGGTTTCTGCACGGATTTTGCACGGTTTCAAAACGTGCAGAGGGTGCTTTTCGTTGCAAAATCCGACAAAGGGTGCAGAAATTACCGGGTGAAAAATCACGTTGTTTTGATGTAAAATAACGATGGCTCGAAACTTCCATAAATTGAGACGAACCGGCGGCTTGCTCTCTTAATCAGTGGGCCCAGGGTTCGAGTCCCTGGAGGTGCACCACAACAACAAAATCCGAACTTTTTTCCGATAGGAGAAGGGTTCGGATTTTTTGTATTCTTTGGAAAACAAAACGAATCCCTTGCTTCCATCGAAAAACGTCCTAGACCTTATCATAAGAAAGCACGACAGACCACTGTGAGAGTGCCGTAAGGCAGAAAGGACACAAACATGAAGTACGATGAAAGAACCTGCAAATTCAACATGGACACCGGCTGCGTGGAACTGCTGCTTCGGGATGGGAGAAAAATTTCCATCGACTGCACCGGGGTCGAGGATGTACTGGACGTGACCATAGCGCAGCAGACGGAGCTGGATTACCTTATTTACAATGACCCGCTGGGCTATGCGGATTTGATTCTGAATGGTGACCCGGAGGAATATTTGAAGAATGTAGCCGGGAGTCATGGATTGGAAGATTAAAATTGGGCCGAGGTTGCTGCACACAAAAGTGTGCGACAACTTCGGCTTTTCTACTTTCAAAGAACTTTGGCACCGTTGGCCGTCAGCTTGAAGGTTGCTCCCAGCATATCGGCGGCCCCGCGGCACATCAGCATCCGCTGCAGGAAAATCTCAAAGTATTCGTACATACTGCAAATGTCAGTGTCAATTTGCAGGTTCAGCGAGATGACCTTTTTCTCAGCGTTGATCTTCAGGGTTTGATCTGTCACGGCATAATTGACCCGGTCATGGATATCAAAGGTTGCCTTCGGTTTTTCCCGCACACGGCTGCGGCGCACATCAGTCTTGTCGCCGATGATGAGTGCTGCCGAGATGGGATCCACGGCCCCGCCGGTGGATTCATCGTGGTTGGAAATGGCGGACACGATGGTGATGCGGTCCGGGACGCTCAGGTCATATTGCTTCAGAATCTCGTTGGCCAGTAGCCCGCCGTATTCGGCGTGACGGCTGCGGTTGATGGCGTTTCCGATGTCGTGCATATAGCCTGCGATCCGGGCAAGCTCGATGTCGTGCTCCGGATAGCCGAATTTTTTCAGGATGTGGGCGGCGGTCTCTGCCACCCGGACACAATGGGCTTGTGAGTGCTCGGTGTAGCCCAGCAGGCCTAGATTCTGGTTGCCTTTTTTCAGCAGTTCGTTGACTTCCTCATTGTGTTTGATGTCTTTATACGTCATGGTTCTCTGCCCCCGATTCATATATTAAAAGAAAGTATCTACTATTGTAAGATGATTTCGAGGCGGTTGCAATCAAATTGCGGTAAAATCTGTGTGCAGAAGCGATTTTACATATTCCAGACACATTCCTGATTTCTGATTTTACATTTGCACGGTACAATAAAAACGTTTGTATCATGCAATCCGAAGCATTCCGGTCAGAGAAAAGGAAGAGGAATATGGAAAACACCTATCATTGCTATGCAAACCGTGAGCTTTCGTGGCTGCGGTTCAACGAACGCGTTCTGGAGGAGGCAGAGGATTCCCGTCTGCCGTTGTGTGAACGGCTGAGTTTTTTGTCGATTTTCCAGAGCAATCTGGATGAATTTTTCATGGTGCGCATCGGCAGCTTGCAAGACCAGATGCTGCTGGACAAAAACGCACGGGAAAATAAGACGAATATGACCAGCGGCGAACAGATCGATGCAGCGCTGGCTTTTATCCACAAGCTGACAGCCCGCCGGGACGCTGCTTATAATGGTCTGCTGGAACAGCTTGCAGAGCAGGGGATCCGTCTGCTGGACTTTGCCCATATGGAGGAAGAAAGCCGTACCGAACTGGAAAAGCTGTTCCGGCAGGACTACCTGCCGCTGCTGTCCAGTTTCATCATCAGCAAAAAGCAGGCATTTCCGTTCCTGAAAAACAAGGGCATCTATGCGGTTGCGGTGCTGAGCACCAAGGCAGAAAAGAAGAAGATCGGCATTGTGCCCTGCGGCAATGAGATCTTCCCCCGGCTGGTGCCGGTGCCGGGCCGTACTGGCTGCTTTATCCTGTCGGAAGAACTGATCCTGCACTTCCTGCCACTGCTCTACAAGGGCTATAAGGTCACCAGCAAAACGCTGGCCCGCATCACCCGCAATGCGGATATTGACGCCGACCTGATCTATGACGAAGACCTGAACTACCGGGATCACATGGCCGAAGTGGTCAAGAAGCGCAAAAAGCTGGCACCTGTCCGTCTGGAACTGAGCCGTGAGATCGACGAAGAAATTATCCAGTCCCTGTGCAAAAACCTGAAACTGGACCCCAAGCGGGTGTTTGAATACGATTCTCCGCTGGATCACTCTTTCCTGTTCCAGATCGAGGATCAGCTGCGCAGCCACACCGACCTGTTCTTTGCGCCCCGCCACCCGCAGCCCAGCCCTGCACTGGACGAGCGCAAGCCCATCATTCCGCAGATCCTGGAAGAGGACAAGTTGATTCACTATCCGTATGAGAGCATCCGTCCCTTCCTGCAGCTGCTGCACGAGGCCGCCTGCGACCCGGACGTGGTCTCCATCAAGATGACTCTTTATCGTCTGGCCAACCACAGCAAGGTGGTGGATGCACTGGTGGAAGCCGCCGAAAACGGCAAGCAGGTGGATGTTCTGGTGGAGCTGAAAGCCCGCTTTGATGAGGAAAACAACATCGAGTGGTCCCGCCTGCTGGAACGTGCCGGCTGTCATGTGGTGTATGGCATTGAAGGGCTGAAAGTCCACTCCAAGCTCTGCCTGATCACCCGCAAAACGAAGGAGGGTATTTCCTTCATCACCCAGATCGGCACCGGCAACTACAACGAAAAGACCAGCCGCCTGTACACCGACCTTTCTTTCCTGACCGCATCCAAGGAAATCGGTCTGGAAGCCACCGAAGTGTTCCGCGCACTGGATCAGGGCGAAACGGTGGATTCGGTCAAGAACCTGCTGGTGGCGCCTCATTGCTTACAGAACCGTCTGCTGAATCGGATAGACGGTGAGATCAAAGCTGCCGCCCGCGGCGAGGGCGGCTACATCGGCATCAAGATCAACAGCCTGACCGACAAAGTGCTCATCAACAAGCTCATCGAGGCAAGTCAGGCGGGCGTCTACATCGATATGGTGGTGCGCGGCATCTGCTGCCTGCGTGCCGGTGTCCCGGATGAGACCGAGAATATCCATATCATCAGCATCGTGGGCCGCTATCTGGAGCATTCCCGCATCTACATTTTCGGACAGGGAGAGCGTGCCCGGTACTACATCGGCTCGGCAGACTGGATGACCCGCTCTACGCTCCGCCGCGTGGAAATCGCGGCTCCGGTCACGGCTCCGGCTCTGAAGGCACGTTTGCAGCACATCTTTGACACGATGCTGGCCGACAACTGCAACGCCCGCGTGCAGCAGCCGGACGGCAGCTATGTCCGCCGGATGCCCGGTGCCGATGCCGTGGATTGTCAGGCACAGTTCTACGAGGAAGCCTATCAGGCCAACGTGCACTCCAGTCTGAAGTGAGATGCACTCGGATTTCACACAGATTTGACCGCAGCACGGTTTCTTCGACTGGATTTCGATGATACAATTTTATTGTAGAATGAAATCGCAGAAAGGGAGAATCCTATGGAAGATTTCTGGAAATCCGTGCAGACGATACAGGCAGAACGCGGGGCGGATTACCGCGCCTTCTCTTTGTTCAGTGCAACGCATTGGGCAGAATTGCTGGGAGCAGCGGCGGTCATTTTTCTCTGTGCGGTGATCTACTACCGCTGCAGGGAAGTGACCCGGCATCAGATCCTTCGCGCTGTGTTTGTCCTGATGCTGGCCGATGAGTTTATGAAGCAGGCCGTCCTGCTGTACACCGGTCAATGGAACGTGACCTATCTGCCTCTCCACCTGTGCAGCATCAACATCTTTGTCTGCTGGTACGATGCCATACACCAGAGCCGTTGGAGCAAGGAAATCCTTTATGCGCTCTGTATTCCGGGAGCAGTGGTCGCAATGTTGAGCCCCTCATGGCAGCGGCTCCCGGTCTGGAACCTGCTGCATCTGCATTCCTATAGCATTCACGTTCTGCTGATCCTCTATCCGGTCCTTCTGCTTGCTGGCGGATTTCGCCCGCAGGTGCATCATATCCGCTGGGTACTGGCGTTTCTGTGTGCAATCGCAACGCCGATCTTTTTCCTGAATCGGCTGCTGAAAACAAACTTTTTCTTTCTCAATGATCCGCAGGGCAATGCGATTACTGCCTTTTTCGCCCACTGCTTTGGAGAACGTTTTTATCTACTGGGCTTTCTGCCGGTTCTTGCTGCAGTCCTGTTGCTTCTTTATCTGCCATGGTACAGGGCAGAGCGGCATCAACGGATGCTCTGTGCAAGAAATCAAGTTGCGGTTTGAATGACCCCATCATGGTTCTGGCCTATGTGGTGCTGTTTTTGCCCTATACGGTGCAGTATGTCACCTCGTCTTTTACCCAGATCAGTGATAGCCTGATGGCGGCAGGACAGGTGTTCGGCGGAAGCCCGGCTTATATCCTGCGGCGTATCACCCTTCCGCTGATCCGGCAGGGCATCGCCACCGGCTGGATGATGACCTTTATCATCGCATTCCGGGAGCTGGTGACGGCCAGCCTGATCGCTCCGCCTAATACACTGGTGGTCTCTACTTTCATCGTGCGGGAGTTCGAGCAGGGCAGCGTCTCTGTTGGTATGGCTATGGCGGTGCTGTGTGTGCTGTTTTCTACCACGGCACTGCTGATCCTGAACACTGTGATCGATCATCGGAAGGTGCATTGAGATGGAACTTTTTATTGCAGGAGGCTGCGGCGAACATGGCCGTAACTGCTTTTATGTGGAACAGAACGGAGAGGCTTTTTTGGTGGACTGCGGCCTGCTGGCGGGTGCAGAAGATAATCTGCCCCGACTGAATGCGGAGCAGATTCAAAAACTGCGGGCTGTCTTTCTGACCCACAGCCACGCAGACCACACCGGGGCGCTGCCGTGGCTTGCGCAGCAGGGGTATCAGGGGTCAATCTATGCTACGCTGCCTACTCTGACCCAACTGCCCTTCTCCTTGAATCACATTCGGGCGTTGGAGAGCCTTTGCCCCTGCAAAACTTTCGGAACCGTGCCGGAACTGTCTGGCCTGCAAGTTACATGGGGACGTTCCGGTCACTGTGCGGGCAGCGTCTGGCTGCGATTTGAATGGGACGAAAAGAGCATCCTCTTTTCCGGCGACTATGCAGAGCACAGCCCGCTCTACCCCTGCGACCCGCTGCGGAGCCAGACGGCAGATCTGGCCGTTCTGGATGCTGCTTACGGCAGCACGGACGCAGACTGGAACACTTGCGTCAAAAAGCTCTGTGTGGAGACCGTGCAGTGCCTGAAACAGACGCAGCTCCTGTTCTTCCCGGTGCCGAAATATGGCCGAGGGCCGGAGATCCTTCTGCTGCTGAAACGCTTTGCACCGAATCTGAAATTTTACGGCGATGCGCATTTCCTTCGTCAGGTACAGCAGATCCAGCTGGGCGGGCCGTGGCTGCTGCCTGTGCCGCCGCATTTTGCGGACTGGGTACAGCCGGATGCTTTTCTCAGCCGGGAAAAAGGCGTTGTCTTTCTCAGCGGCCCGCAGCTGACAGGAAAAGCCGGGCAGCGTGCACGCGAAATGGTCGCGCATGGGGCACTCGGCATTATGACCGGGACCCCGGATGCAGGCAGCCTGAGTGCAGAAATGCTGGAGAAGGGACAGATGCTCTTCCTGCGGTACCCGGTGCATCTGGATGCAAGGCAGTGCCGGGAGCTTGCGGAAAAGAATCAATTTGGCCGGGTGATCCCATATCACAGTCCAGAGATTGATTGTTCGCGTTCCTTTTCTCTCCAATTGTTGCTATGATTGTGCTGTCGATTTGTTTGATAAAAACAAAAACAGGGTGCGCCCTGCGGACGCACCCTGCCAAAAGCCACAGACGATAGCGATATGTACAACAGGGAGTTCCCCAGTGGGAACTTCCTGTTTTTCGTTGTTTGCATGATGAGCCTGTTCCGCCTGCCACGCGGCAAACTCCCGCTGGCCTTCCTCGCTGTTCCAGCAGGCAAGGATGGCCGGGTAGAATGCCCGTGCCAGACGGTCGATGACTTCATCGGGGTAAGGGGAAGTGTTTGTGGACTTTTTCTTTTTGTTCAAACGCACACTCCTTTGACGATCCGCAGACAGTTTAGTATGATTGTACCTGATGCATCATTCCTGTACGAATCTCGTAAGTTTATCTGCTACGGCATCATGGGAGGCACTGTGACTAATAACGAGAATCAACTTTTTTCCTAGAGTTTTAACAAGCAATTGATTAGGCTATGTTCAGGTTTTCGTCAAGATTGCTTTCGGGTTTATGTAGCAAGATGCAAGTAAAGTCACCCAAAAGGGTACGTGCTGTCAGGCAGCAGGGATCTATGCGAGAGGTCTGACAGAAGTGGATGATGATACCGTTGGCATTCCAACACTTATGCTTTGTTACGCCGTACCCTTGGGCAACAAGAATGTAAAAACCATAATGGGGGAAAGAATATTCACAGCCGCATGGATTGCCCAGCCATACAAAATACTTCCCTGTGCCTTTTGCAATGAAAGCCATCCCAAGGCATAGCCTATTCCACCCGTTAGCAGCACTATGACACACAGCGCAGGGATATTCTTGTCTGGCAGCGCAGTAATGTGTACCATACCAAAAATGAGTGCCTGAACGGCATTTCCTGTTTTCTCTCCAAATTTATGGCACAGGCGTTTACAAAGAAACCCCCGGAACAGGATTTCCTCCGACAACGAAGTCTGCACGATCGCCCATATCAGTATAACTGCAGATGTTTCTATACTCCAACCGGTCTGCCGAAACGCATCTACTGTAAGACCCTGATAATTCAGATTTCCAGATCGATAGAGCCACATATACGGTAAAAATAATGCCGCTAAAAATCCCGCAAGAATACAAAACATAGCATTCAAAGGCGGGGCAGCTGCTGTACTAATTCCCAACCACTCAAAAAAGCCCTTGACCTTTTTCTGTGTAAGGATATACCACACAAATGGAACACCTGAAAAAATCAAAAGTTGCAATACCGCACTTGTTATCTGGTTGAGCAGGATCATACCGTTCCTCCATTATCATCGTGTTTTTCAAAGGCAGCGCCTGTCCGTTGTGCAATGCAGCCTGCAGGACATCAGAATGCCCTTATTCTGCGCCTGCAGCAGGAAAATCTTTCCGGTTTTATTTGTCACTGCAGTCGCACCCGGTCTTTCCCGGAAATGCCGCTTCTTTTGCCGAAGGGTCGGACTTTGGCCTGTAATGGCCGCCGAATTGCAGTTCCGGCCATTTACTCTTCCGTACCTTGCCACTTTTACAATGCTTTTCGATAAATCGACTAATAATTTCCATAAAAATCTCGATTTTTCATATTTTAACACAACACAAACAGACCGTCAAGCTTTCCTTTCTTGCGGCCTTATTCTTTTATTCAATTTCACCAACCTTCTTTTCTCGACTGCCTCGCTTGCCGTTTAGCCTTCTCTAATGCGTGGCCTATCTTTCCTTATGCTGTCAGCCCAATTTCCCGCTAACATTCTCAGAAGGCGCTACCAGCGCTCTTGTACCCCAGAATCCTGCGCAGGCAGCTGTTGGTCCAATTCTCCGTTGCGGCGATTTCCTCTGCCGTGACCTTTGTGAAGTCCATTCCTTTCGGGTGGCGACGGATCATGCTGCCCACGGCTTTCCTTGACGGCAATACCATACTGCTGCATGAGCCTGTCGGAAAAATCTTCAAAGCTCGTGGCACGGTACAGCACTGAAGAAATCTGTTTCCGTAAAGTGTCTTTCACGGTTTCAAACTTCTTCTGCCGGGGCTGCTGTCCAGCTGCGGTGAGGGCTGCGTTTGCAAGATCAAGTTTCTGTTGCCCACGCCGCCTTGCCCAATATTCGGCCTCGCTGACACGCTCCTTCGAGCCGTTGAGCAGGTCGATCTGGTACAGTCCGGCACCCTCGCACAGCTCCATGACTTCGACACGGAGGTGCCGCATGGTCTGGGCTGTGCTGGAGTGCTTCATGCCTTCTAGCCAGTCGCGGGGTTTCTGCATATAGGGCTTGCGTTCCACCTCTCGTGTTCGGATGCTGCCGATTACGATGTGGACATGGATATTTCCCGAATGGTTGTGTCCATCGGGGTGCGTGCAGACGATGGCGGGATGACCGGGGAAGTTGTCCTTGCAGAACTGCAAGCCAAGGGCTTGCGCCCGCTCCATGGTCAGGCCGTTCTCTACTGCGTCCTTCGGGTCGAAGCTGATGATATAATGGTGGGTCTTCACGTCCGCAGACTGTTCGTAAAACAGTATTCAACAAATGACACGGCAACTGGATGTCAGGATTGGTTACTGTTCACTCCGCTCGGTCTAAAAAGCAAAAAGTCCCATGCCCGCACCGCCAAAGTGCTGGGCATGGGACTTTTTGCGTCTGGGAACGTTACACCTCTATCGAGGTGTAACATACTAGACTTTGTACCAAAGTCGTGTGCCAAAGGAGATTGTGCTCCTTTGGAATTTCCGTCATCATAGAGGAAAGAAACAATCTATTAACTTTCCCATGCAGCAACAATGCTTCTTTCTGGGTTTTGAGGATCAATAGTCACCTCTATAGGTGTTCCCTTGCTCACGAGAGGATTGAACCAAAACCAATGGGACTGTCCATAATAAGTGTCTTTTCCAATCTTATATTGGTACCGGATCACCCAAGGATAAATTACATCTTCATCAGCAAGGTGATAGGTACTCATGTGGAATTTTATGTGAACCCTTTTTACTGCATTAACTTTTCCGGAAACAATCTTTCCGTTTTTCAGCAGGTCTGCTTTGCGGATGTCTGTAATCCATGCTACCCCGATAATTGCGATAGCAATAAGCCACGCAGCTATGAGTGCCCCGTTTCCCTTAATTAAAGATACCACTTACTAAGTGTAACCCACGCTTACAATATTTGACATGATATTTCACAAAAAGCTTTTCTATAACCTGTTCAATGTCACAAAATTCAAAGACACGCTTTATAAACTCTTGATTACTATTACGGTTAACGATATAATTAGCTTGGACGAATCAATGTGTACGATTCTCCATGCCGAACGGTTTCGTGAAGCATCAACCTCATCGTAAATGAGCTTTCATAGTGACTAAGCCACATAGCATAGCTGCTTCCTATGAATAGTTTCACGCACAAAAAAAGGAGATTTCTCATGGAAACTGAATACCTCGGTAATGCGTATACAACGCAGTCTTCAAACGATGGCTGTGTGGCTGTTGCCTGCCCTATTGATGCCGGATGCGCAATTAATGCTTGTGGCACTGCTGCCTGTGGTGCCAATGCCTGTCCAGCAGATATTTGTGTAACTGCGGGCTGTGTTGCGAATATTTGCATCAATGCTTGTACAGTTGACGGTTGTATTTTCAACCTAACACCGGCTCCCGGCCCATTCTCTCTCGATGACTAAAATTTCTTAGGATTCAAAAATTTCACAATGTCAGATTTAAAGGTTTAAATCGAGGCAGCTATGCTATGGTAATTATATGAAATTTTCAAGATATAATTTAGTCCTGTTTGAAAAAGGAACGGATAAGCCAATTCTTTTTAATACATTCACGGGAAATACATTTTTTCTTTCCTATGAAGCACTCGATTCCATCAAGAAAAATGATATTTCGTCTTTGGATTGCCGCAGCCGCGAATTGTTTTCTCGTGCTGGCGTTATCATTGAAGACACTGTTGATGAACTACGATATTTTTCATATTTTAACAATCGAAACAAATATTTTTCAGAAGTGCTTTCCTCAACTATTATATTAACTTGGTCGTGCAATTTCTCTTGTGTATATTGTTATGAAGGTGCCGGGGAAAAAAACGAAACCATGGATCATGAGCATGCGCTCCAATATATAAAATTCATGAAAAACGAAGCTAAAAGCAGACGTTCAAAGTCCATGTATATTGTATTATTTGGAGGAGAACCCTTAGTTAATATTAAAGAGGGCTTGTTCATTCTTGATGAACTTCATAGCTACTGCACCCAAAATAGCATTTCCTTTTCATGTGGCATAATAACAAATGGCACATTACTGAATAACTATGTACTCCAGCAACTTTCTAAACATAATTGTAATATGGTTCAAATTACACTTGACGGAATGCCTGAAGCACACAATTCCAGAAGACCTTATAAGAACGGGAATCCCTCATTTAATGACGTTATAGATTCCATTAAGAAGGTTCTTGCATACCCCAAGATCAATGCCGTCATAAGAATCAACATTGATAAAACAAATATTAATGATACTGACACGCTTTTAAAATACTTGGGAAAATATGGTGAAAACTTAACTTGTGCCTCTATTGATTTTGGCATTGTTAGAAGTTCGACAAGTGCTTGCTCCTCTTATGCTGGAAACTGCTTTGCCGATAGTGAAATTAGCGATGTTCTTGAGCACCTGTGGAATGAATTACAAGTAAACGGATTTGCTTGTACTCCCCGTCCAATGCAACGATGGATGTTCTGCGGATTATATAGTGATAGCCAATTTACAGTTACTCCAGATTGTTCCGTTTATAAATGCTGGGAACACGCAGGATTTGAGCAGCATAGAGTTGGAACCATTGATTCCGAGGGTAATCTTATCAATAAAACATACGCATTCTACGATTGGATGACAAGAGACCCTTTGGAGAATCATGAATGTCGAGAATGCGTGTATCTACCGGTCTGTGGTGGCGGTTGCGGTTCCGTTAGTTACAATCAATCTAAAACGTATCATGCGCCAGGTTGTTTTAAAACGAAAGGCGTTGTTGAAAAGCAAATTTTGCATTTTGTGAACGAAAAGATCAAAACAAATGTGGAGGTCAAAAAGTAAATAACTTGAATCGTTTTTTTAATCTATGTAAAAATTCACTTGTCAAATGCCGCAGACAGCTTTTTCTTTATATCGCAATTTGCATCTTTTCAAGTATCTTTTCATTGATTGTTCCATATATCAATGGTACGTTCATAGATTTTCTGACAAGTGGAAATGGAGCAAACGGAATCCTCTTATTTGCAGTTATCTTTGCCGTTGCCAGTTTATTAGGACTATTTATAGGATATATTTGCAATAGACTATATGCAAAACTTCAAACCACTATCGCATTTGATCTTAACAGAAAAGTTATTGTACACTTACAGAAAGTTTCTTTATCTTTTTTCGCCGGAAAAGACGTCTCTTCTCTCAGTCAAAAGATAAATAGCGACTCAAATGTTGTTTCGACCTTTTGCATTTCTCTTTTTCAAAACATCATCGTTAATTTATTTACAATCGTGTTGGGCCTTTTCATTGTTTTCTCATACAATCCCGTAATCTTTCTATTTATTTTTCTTCTTATTCCTTTTTACTGCATAGGATACTTCTTTCTCAGAGCTCCACTGTACAGAAGTAGCTATAATTTAAAAGAAAGTCAGGCTTTCTTTTTTTCGAAGTTGTACAGCCAACTCTCAACCATAAAACAAATCAAACTGTTTTCAATTGTTAATTCATTTTCGGATAAAATGACTTCATATTTTGATACTTTAATGTGCTCTGCATTAAAGTATCAAAAAGAGTCATACAAATTCTCTGCTTGGGATACAGTTATTATAACTATTGGACGCATTTTTTTGTTTATATATGGGGGATTCAAAGTCATTCAATCACAAATGACAATAGGAGAATTCACTATTATCACCACTTATTTTTCAATGACGCTTTCAGCTATTCGCTACTTTTTTTCTCTTGGAAAAAACATTCAAGATACCAATGTTTCATACGAGCGGCTAAATGCTCTACTGGATATTCCAGAGGAGCTTATTGGGGATACTTGTCCAAAGCAGGTCAAACAGATCAAACTCAATAATCTTGGACTTATTTTGAACAAGAGGCAAATACTATCCAATGTAAACCTAATATTCGAACAGTCAAAGATATATGTTCTGATGGGCGCAAATGGTTCCGGAAAGAGCTCGTTACTCAATGCCATCGTTGGATTATACAACAGTGATATCATCGGGGATGTTTATTACGATAATTATTCTATTAAAGCACTTGATGTTTACACTTTACGCCGCACATTGATTGGTTTTTGCGAGCAAACGCCAATTGTATTCGATGACACCATACGCTACAACATCTATCTTGATTCTGTGCACAACGATACAGTCATTGGGAATAAGTTGATTTCCATCTTACATTTACGAGGGTTGTTTGATAAATTAGAAAAAGGTGTCGACACTCCTATCGACAATAGATTCATTACTCTATCTGGTGGCGAGAAGCAAAAAATAACGCTTATGCGAGCATTGGTGCACAATCCTTCTATAATTCTATTGGATGAGCCAACCTCTGCATTGGATAAAGACAGTATTGATGACCTCAAAAAATATTTAACCTCAATAAAGAAAAATCGAATCATTATAATTTCTACACACGACAAAAATATAGTGGATTTAGCCGATGTGACAATCAATTTGGATAAAGGGCACATATTCGAAGCGGAGGTTCTATGAAAGACTATGTGCAAGGGGGAACCCTTACAGAAGTTACAGATTTAATACTTTTGTCCCTTTATGAACCAAGGCATGGATATGCAATCATTCAATTTGTTGAGGAAGTAACAAACGGAAGGGTATTATTAGGAGCAGGGACATTATATGGTGCTCTATCCTCGTTAGAACAAAAAGGATGGATTAAATTACAAAGCACTGAAAGTACAAGCAGAAAAAAAGTATATTTAATAACACCTTCTGGAAAGGAGGCTGTCCAAACCGAAATAGATCGACTTCATCAATTAATCGACTTAGCGGAAAGGATTTCAAAGGAGATTTAATATGCGCTACAAAAAGGTACGTTTTTTTGGTTGTCTATTATCCTTACAAGAGAAATGGCTTAATAGAATGTCCCAACAAGGGTATCACTTAATAAATACATCACGGGCTATCTATGAGTTTGAAACATGCACTCCGGGGGAATATCAATATAAGATTGATTATATTGGTCACAGGAGTCGTGAAAGCTCAGACAAGTATGTTGAATTTCTTCAAAGCTTAGGATACGTTGTTTTTTTCAAGAACATTAATCTAAACTACTCTCTTGCCAAAGTACAATTTCGTCCGTGGGCTGAATCAGGTGGAAAGCTATCAACGCCTAAGACGACACTTAACAAAGAATTATTGATTGTCGAAAAAAAGAATGATGGAAAGCCATTTGAATTATATACTACCCTTGAAGATAAACTAGCTTTGTATAAATCAGCACAGTCGGCGTGGATATTCTTTTTTTTCATCTTTATGATTATGGCTGTGCTTATGAAATCTTTCATCTATAGTGCGTTAGCAATCACATGCCTTATCATCGTTATTGTCTATTGGTTTCCAATTTATAAGATTATTAAAGAGCGTCGAACAAGGGAAGATTAGCTTTTGTTCTCTATCGTAATTCACTCAATTTAATACAATCTCTCTGCCTATTCATATAAACCACCACGGCAGTTCCAACCACAGGTTATCCATAGCCTGTTCCTCCGTCTTTTTGGCGCGGCCTTTTGTCAGGTGAAAGTATATCGCCGTGCCGATCAGCGGATGTTCCTCGCCATCGGTGAAGCCATAGCGGTACAGCAGATAAGTCTGCTCGCGCTGGGTCAGCCGGTTCAGACCATCGTACAGCTCCCGTCGCGATTCCTGTTCCTCCATAATGCTCTGTGGCTGCATGGCATAAGGGTCAGCTATGGCTTCGATGCGCTGCAGTTGTTCCTCTCCCGGCAGAACATCGTCCAGCGAAACGCGCTGGCAGCACTTGTCCTCTGTCACCATCCGCTGCTCAAAAGCGGCAAAGGCATCCCGCACCATGTCCATCATAGCATTACGGATGGCAGGAGCCGCATAAGTCAGGAACTTCATGCCGCGCGCTGCATCGAACTTTGGCACAGCCTTCCATAAGCCAAGATTGCCCGCCTGTTTCAAATCGTCTATGTCAAGGTTCAAGCCAGACTGTGCCAGATTCATGCTGCGGAAGAGGTCGTTTGCCACCTTGCCGATAAAGGACTTGTTGTTTTCGATCAGGCTGTCCAGTGCGGCGGCATCGCCTTTCTGTGCCAGCGCACAAAGCCGTTCATTCGTCTGCTTCATGGGCGTTTTCCTGCTCTGCGGCAGACTGCAAGATTCCCAACAGGCCACTCCGCAGCTGCTCCAGTGCTTCCGGCGTAGCTCCCTCCATGCCCGAAACGCTGTCCAACATTGCATCCGTCAACTGCTCTGCTGTAATCGTTGGGTGCTGCACGTCCTGCCCCTTTGTCAATTCCGTAAACATTTTCTCTGCCACTTTCTTGCTCATAGCTTCCTGTTCGGCGTAATGGCTCCCGATGCCCTTTTTGATTTCCTTGACCGCCGCCATGAAGTACATCTCAATGTCATCAAGGTTGCCTTGATACACTGGCTTTCTCCGAAGGCTGATGTCCTTTGCGGCTTTAGCTGCTGCCGGGGTTTTGACCTTTGTGCGCAGCAGGGTGCTCAATGTCGTGAGCATGGCATTCTGTGCCGCAATGCCGGACGCAAACGTATCATCAAAATACTGTGCTATACGGTAAGTAAGCTCTGCAAAGCGGGCGTTTTCCAGCAGCAAGTTGACTACCTCTGTATTGACGCGCCCTGTGTAGAGGTTCTTTGCTGCTTCTACGGACAAGCCCAGTTCGGCAATGTCGTAGTTTTTGCGATCAGGGATATTTGTTTCTCCCAGCAGAAAATCCGTGGACACGTTGAACAGCCTTGCGATCTTCAGCACCTGCTCATGGGTCAGGGTTCCTTTCGCACCGCTGATGAAGCGGCTGATGGTGCTCTTGGAGCAGCCGATTTCCTTGGCAAGCTCCGGTTGGCTGATGTTGTGCTCTTTCATCAAGTCCGCAAGACGGATGTTGGATGGTGCGGGCAGATATTCCTGTGCCATGTGGTCGGCCCTCCTTTTTGAGCTTTTTCCTCATTATAATACGCTCTGCCGTTTTGTTCAATATACGGTTTCCCCTCTGCCCTTGCTGTTGCAAATCTGCAACCAGTAAGGGCTTTTTTCTTTTTCCGTTGCAGTTCTGCCGCTTTTTCGCCTTTCCTGCAAAATTTTCCGTATATTCAGGCAGGAAGCAAAAAACACCAGAGTTCCCACTTTGGGGATACTCTGGTGCAACACACGAAACAAAGGAGAAATGCCCTTGAGCCTGTATCAAACTGTCAAGTCCGCCATCACCGTTCGGCAGGTGGGAGAGATGTACGGCATGGAGCCCGACCGCCATGGCATGGTGTGCTGTCCCTTCCATTCCGACAGCGACCCCAGCATGAAGCTGAACGACACCTATTATTATTGCTTCGGCTGTGGAGCCAACGGAGATGCCATCGACCTCACCGCCAAGCTGTTCGACCTGAACCCCCGGCAAGCCGCCGAGAAGCTCACAAGTGACTTCGGGCTTGACCCGGACAAACCGCCCGCCAATGCCATCGCCCTGCCGCCGCCCAAGCGTGGCCTGACGGACGAGCAGTGGGCAGACATCGCCTACTGCCTGCGGGTGCTGACCGATTATCTCGACCTGCTGCACGACTGGCGAGAGCGTTACAAGCCCGCCAGCCCGGAAGAACCGCTGGACGAGCGGTTCGTGGAAGCCCTCCACATGACCGAGACCATCGAGCACCTGACGGACTGCGTTGCATTTGGGACACCCCAGCAGAAGGCCGATGCCGCTGCACGGCTGCTGTCCGGGTCGTTCCTGCTGATGCTGGAGGAGCGCACTGACCGCCTTGCTCTGGCAAAGTGCGCCTGACGATTTATTCACCTGAAGTGGTGGGTCTCACGGTGAGACCCACCACTTCACTTTTCTAAAGGAGAACCACCCTATGAAGAAAAACATTTCCCGCAACCCCTTATGGCCGGACTGGTACAACGGCAAGAAGATCGATGAAGTCCAGTTTGGCCGTGCCTTTCTGGAACAGTGGCCGCTGAAATGCGTCAACGGTACGCTGTACACGCTGGACGGCCCGGTGGAAGACGAAAGCGAGATCAAGCAGCGCATCTTGGAGAACATCGAGGAATATGTCACCTCCGGCCTGTCCAAAAAGGTCACCAACATTCTGGAGACCATCAAGCTGCTGGCCTTTTCCGACCCGTTCCCCATCGAACAGGACTGCATCCACCTCCAGAACGGCGTGTACCATCTGCCGGACGGCTCTTTTCAGGAGAGCCGCCTGTTCTGCCAGAACCGCCTACCTGTGAGGTATGACCCCAAAGCCGCCAGCCCTGACCGCTGGCTAACTTTCCTGCACGAGCTGCTGGACGATGCTGACATTCCAACCTTGCAGGAGTATCTGGGCTACTGCCTGATCCCCAGCACCAAGGGGCAGAAGATGATGCTCATTGTCGGCAAGGGCGGCGAGGGCAAGTCCCGCATCGGGCTGGTGCTGAAGCGGCTCATGGGAGATGCCGCCAGCAACGGCAGCGTCCAGAAAGTGGAGAACAACCGTTTTGCCCGCGCCGATCTGGAACGCCGCCTGCTGATGATCGATGATGATATGGATATGAACGCCCTGCCCAAGACGAATTATATCAAGACCATCGTGACCGCCGAAGCCAAGCTGGACTTGGAGCGCAAGGGTGTCCAGAGCTACCAGCGAGACATCTACGCCCGGTTCCTCTGCTTCGGCAATGGTACGCTGACCTCGCTGTACGACCATTCGGATGGCTTCTTCCGCCGCCAGCTCATCCTGACCACCAAGGACAAGCCTGCCGACCGCACGGATGACCCTTTCCTTGTGGAGAAGATGTGCGCCGAATTGGAGGGCATCCTGCTCTGGTGTCTGGAAGGGCTGCACCGGCTGGTGCAGAACGATTTCCGCTTCACGGTCAGCGAACGAGCCGCCGCCAACGTGGACACCATCAAGCGCAGCAGCAACAATGTCATCGACTTCATGGAGTCCGAGGGCTACTTCCGTTTCAAGGCGGACTACTCCATCAGCTCCAAGG
>OHON01000305.1_pt1 | contig 28001 bp, 26 predicted proteins | sample 1569831 | NCBI WGS metagenome assembly OHON01 (sample SAMEA3879512, study PRJEB24766) | human gut metagenome | biome: human-associated habitat; feature: feces | place: USA | collected 1985/1987
TAGAGCATCTGCTTGACGTGCAGGAGGTCACAGGTTCGAGTCCTGTACCGTCCACTCGTGGAAAAGAACCATCGACTTCGGTCGGTGGTTCTTTTTGTTTTGCTGGCGCTTTGTGGGATGGTATGGTATACTCGGCTTAGTTCAACAACTCGGAATTTGAAAGGAGAAAACTCATGTATCCGTTAATATCTGTTTTTATTATAGTAGTTGGTGCGCTACTATTGGTTTTTGCAAATAAAATTATAAAAAATAACAAGGTTAATCGAATTGGCATTAAAGTGGTTGGCGGTATTCTAATTATAGTTGGTTTACTTCTGCTGTATTTTTTATTATCAGGAAAATTGACATTGCCATTATCTAAGTAAGTGAAATTCGCGTTTGCGAAGCAATGAAAGCCCAGTGGGGCTTTCATTGTTCTGCTTCGCTCCACAAACGCGAATTTATATATAAAGGAGAATATTGATGAAACTGTTTTTATGTTCGCACTTTTCAAGTGTAGGAAGTCTGATAAAGGAAGAAATTGAAAATAAAAAAGTCGCATTTATTCCAACAGCTTCGCTGCGTGAAGGCTACACCGGTTATGTCGGCTCGGCTCGAAAATTATTCAAAAAGTTGGGAGCAATCGTAACTGAAATTGATATTTCAACGGAGGCTTATTCAACGATACAGTCTGTTTTTGAAGATGCGGATGTGATATATTTTACCGGCGGAAATTCTTTTTTCCTTATAGACCAGCTCCGTAAAACGGGAACGGATGAGCTGTTGAAGAAAGAATTGGCAAAGGGAAAACTGATGATTGGTGAATCGGCAGGTGCGATTATATGCGCTCCAAGCATCCAATATATCGAGCAAATGGATGAAAAGCCGGAGGACTACTCACAAGAAGATGATGCAGGGCTTGATTTGATTGATTTCTATGTTCTTCCGCATTATCTTACAGCACCATTTAAGAAAGTTACCGAGAAAATAATGACTGAGTTTTCGGATTTGAATCTATGCCCAATTAACAACCGTCAGGGAATTGTAATTGATGGTGAAGGTTCAAAGGTTATTTGCAAAGACTAAGTGGTTCTTTTTGTTTTGCTGGCGCTTTGCAGGATGGTGTGGTATACTCAGCTCAATAAATCAAACTCTGGAGAATGACTATGCAAAAGATCCGTACTGCCACCTTTGAAGATCTGGATGCCATTGCCGCCGTGGAGGCGGCCTGCTTCCCGGCTGCGGAGGCGGCCACAAAAGAAGAATTTGCCGGGCGGCTGACCCATTATGCCGACCACTTCTGGCTGCTGTTCGAGGACGAAAAGCTCGTCTCCTTTGTGGACGGCTTTGTGACCGATACCCCCGACCTGACAGACGAGATGTACGCCGACGCTTCCCTGCACGATGCCCATGGGGCGTGGCAGATGATCTTTGGGGTGAATACCCTGCCCGAATACCGGAAGCAAGGCCTGGCCGGGCAGCTGCTCCGCCGGGCCATCGCCGATGCAAAGGCTCAGGGCCGCAGGGGGCTGGTGCTCACCTGCAAGGACAGGCTCGTGCACTATTACGCCGGCTTCGGCTTTGTCAGCGAAGGCGTTTCTGGCTCCACCCACGGCGGCGTGGTGTGGTACCAGATGCGGCTGACCTTCTGAACTTCCTACAAAAAGCAGCGCCCCCGCCTGCCGGAAACACCGGTGAGCGGGGGCGCTTTGCATTTGCTGGGAGGATATGGTCTACCTGCACCACTGGGCAAACTCTGCGTCTGTGCACTTGACGTAGTGGCTGCCCGTAGATCTGACACGACGCGCCCGAGAGACTCACAGACAAAAAAGGAGCCCGCTGTACGAACACAACGGGCTCCTCCTGGTTCTGATCTTACTTCGCGTACTCGATGGCGCGGCTCTCGCGGATGACATTGACCTTGATCTGGCCGGGATAATCGAGGGTATCCTCGATCTTCTTGGCGATCTGGCGGGCCAGCAGGATGACCTGATCATCGCTGATGACATCAGGCTTGACCATGATGCGGACTTCGCGGCCGGCCTGAACGGCAAAGGCCTGCTCCACGCCCTCAAAGCTGGAAGAGATCTCCTCCAGATTTTCCAGACGCTTGACATAGCTCTCCACGTTCTCGCGGCGGGCACCGGGACGTGCGGCACTGATGGCATCGCAGGCCTGAATGATAAAGGCCAGCGGGGTCTTGGGCTCCACATCGCCGTGGTGGGCCTCAATGGCATGGATGATCTGGGTGTTTTCCTTGTACTTGCGGCAGATATCCACACCGATCTGGACATGGCTGCCCTCGATCTCGTGGTCAAGGGCCTTGCCGATATCATGCAGCAGACCGGCACGGCGGGCCAGCGTGACGTTCACGCCCATCTCGCCTGCCAGCAGACCGGCCAGCCAGGCCACCTCCATGCTGTGGGTCAGAGCGTTCTGGCCAAAGCTGGTGCGGTACTTCAGGCGGCCGATGAGCTTGATGAGGTCGGGGTGCAGGCCGTGGATGCCAAGTTCCATCACGGCGCGCTCGCCCTCCCGCTTCATCTGCAGCTCAAGGTCGTGGCGGCACTTCTCCACCGTCTCCTCAATGCGGGCGGGGTGGATGCGGCCATCACCGATCAGGCGCTCCAGCGTCATGCGGGCAACCTCGCGGCGGGTCTGGTCAAAGGAGGACAGGGTGATGGCCTCCGGGGTATCGTCGATGATAAGATCCACGCCGGTGGCCGTTTCCAGCGCACGGATGTTGCGGCCCTCACGGCCGATGATACGACCTTTCATCTCGTCGCTGGGCAGGGGCACCACGCTGACGGTGGTCTCGCTGCAGTGGTCAGCGGCGCAGCGGCTGATGGCCTGACCGATCATGTTGCGGGCGATGTTATCGCAGTTTTCCTTCAGGTCGGTCTCGTAGGCAGCCACACGGACAGCCTTCTCGTGGGTGAGCTCCTCGTCCACCTTGTGCAGCAGCACTTCGCGGGCATCCTCCTGGCTCAGGCCCGCCAGGGTCTCCAGGCGCTCCATCTCCTTGGCACGGATGGCATCCACCTCAGCCAGACGGCTGTCGGCCTCCTCGTGCTTTTTCTTGAGCTCTTCTTCCTTCTTTTCCAGGGCTTCGGTCTTGCGGTCCAGCGCATTTTCCTTCTGGTCAATGCGGTTCTCCTGGCGGCTGATCTCAGCACGGCGCTGCTTGATTTCCTTGTCAGCCTCTGCCTTCTGGGCATCGACCTCGGCTTTCAGACGGAAAGCCTCGTCCTTGGCTTCCAGAACAGCTTCTTTTCGTTTTTGGTCAGCGGTCTTGATTGCTTCGTTCACCAGGCGGGTAGCCTCGGCTTCTGCGCTACCGATCTGTGCCTCGGCAGTCTTTTTACGGTTGTTGTAACCAATAAAATAACCCGCGCCGGCAGCAACAGCAGCAACCACGACCACGATCAACAGAATGATCGGGGACATCGTGTTCACTCTCCTTACAATTAAAGTTCAAAATCAACTAAAATCTGGAGACGCTGCCGCGCAAGGCGTGGGTCAACAATACAAAATCAAGCTCTCAACAACAAAACAGACAACAGCACCGCACAAAAAGGGCATGTTTGCCCCTGCGGCCTGATGCAGCTTTTTTATCTACAAGGTTTTCATATAAAAACGGGCAGATGAAGCCCCATTGAACTTTGGTTGCGGAAGATCCCTGCACGCAGCGTCATGGATTCCATACTACTTCTTATATTACGAAACATTTGGTACAATGTCAAGTAAAGTGAAAGGAATTTTCTAAAAAAACAGCCATTATTCCAGATACATCCGCCGCAGCCGCATCAAGCGGGCGGGGGTCAGGCCGTATTCCGCCTCAAGATAGGCATCGGTGGTGCCATACTCTTTGCGGATGGTGTCCAGCACAAAGGGGGCAGACTCCGGGTGGACACCGGCAATGCCCTGATAGAACTGCTTCTGTTCCGGATGCGCCTCGATCTCCTCAGCATGGGCGGCCCAAATTTTTTCCAGCTCCGGGCGGCGGCAGACATTGGTCCGGACAAAATCCTGACAGATCGTTTCATCGGAAGCGCCCAGCGCCAGCAGGATGAGCATGGCCGCCACGCCGGTGCGGTCTTTCCCGCCGGAGCAGTGGAACAGGATCGGCGTTTCGCCCGCCTCCAGCGCCCGGAACAGCTCCTTGTAGGCCTTATTGCGGAAGAGCATCTGCTCATACATGGCATCGGCGAGGTTATGTTCCTCGTCCTTCTTGCCCTTGAGCAGCTTTTCAATGTCCCCGGGAGAGAAGGAGATCTCGCTTCCGTCCGGGTGGCAAAGCCCGCAGATGCGCACCAGCCGCGCGCCATCGGGCACATAGTCGGGCTGCTCCGCTGCCTCGGACTCGCTGCGCAGGTCAAGGATGAGCCGCAGGCCCAGGCTGTCCAGCAGCTTGCGGTCAGCCGTCCCGGTCAGCAGCCCGGTGGGAATGCCGCGGTAGATCTGCCCCCACTTGACATGCTTGCCCTCGTCAGCCTCGTAGCCGCCCAGCTCCCGGAAGTTGTTTCCGCCCACAAAGGGCAGCTGGGTGCCCGGAGCCGGGTGCTGCGGTGCCGCCTTGGGGGCGGCGCTGGACAGCACCGGGAAGTTGTAGAAGGGCTTTGCCGGGCGGCCCCGCCGGGGCGGCAGGGATGCCGCTCCCCCGATGACCTCCATCAGGTAGCCCCGCAGCAGGTCAAGATAGGCCGAGTTGTGGTCCCGCCGCTGCACCATCGAGACGCAGAGGGGCGGCAGATCTTCCAGCAGCACGTCACGCACCCGGTCCAGCTCCCGCCGTGCCCCCGGCTCGTAGCGGGTCAGGCAGGTGCAGAGCTGCTCCTGCACCAGATAGTACGCCTGATAGAAGCTGGGGCCGATCTCCGCGTTGGGCGCAAAGCCCTCCCTGGCGCAGGCATCCCACAGGGGGCTGAACAGATCCTGCCGCAGGCTGGGCAGCAGCACCCGCTGGCCCCGCAGGGCCGAAAGCGGCACCCGCTCCTTCTCCCAGAAGGGATGGCCGCGCGGCACCAGCAGGCAGGCCGGGTCGGCCCGCAGGGTGGTGCGGGCCAGCACCGGAGCCGCCGTACCCAGATCCATCACAAGGCCCGCGTCCAGCTCGCCCTGCTCCACACCATCGGCCACGGCATCGTTTTCCAGCAGGCGGAACCGCATCTCAATGTGGGGGTACTGCTGACGGAACTTGTCCAGCTGGGTCTCCAGTCCGGGCAGGTAGTCCGGCACCAGCGAGACACTGATGCCGATGCGCACCGGCTGGGCCGACTGGATCTCCGCATGGAGGGCCGCCTGCATCTGCTGGAACTGCTCCACCACCGGGGCCGCATGGCGTTGCAAGCTCAGCCCCCGCTCGGTGAGCGAGAGCTTGTGGTGAGCGCTGACGAACAGCGGGCCGCAGAGCTCGGCTTCCAGCGCCGTGATGCTCTGCCGCAGGGCCTGCCGCGACAGAAACAGCCGCTGTGACGCGCGGGTGTAGTTCATTTCTTCGCACAAAACCAGAAAATAGTGCAGCTGGCGGATATCCATGGGTTCCTCCTGAAGGGTGGTGTATCAATAGATTAAGGATACCGCCTTTTTGCCCGCTTGTAAAGGCCGCATGGGCAAAAAGTCCCTCCCGGATTGACACATCCCGCCGCATGGTGTAGACTTCAAACAGCAGAATTTTTCTCCCCGAAGAGAAAAGCTCCATCAAACACACAGAAAGAAGGTATTTCCCATGAAAGTCATCGCTACTGAAAAAGCTCCCGGCGCGATCGGCCCCTACTCCCAGGGCTTCATCGCAGGCGGTTTTGTCTACACCTCCGGCCAGATCCCTGTGAACCCTGCAGACGGCACTGTGCCCGAGGGCATCGCCGCCCAGACCGAGCAGAGCTGCAAGAACGTGGGTGCGATCCTGGAAGCCGCCGGTTCCGGCTACGACAAGGTCATCAAGACCACCTGCTTCCTGGCCGATATCGCCGACTTTGCCGCCTTCAACGAGGTCTACGCAAAGTACTTCACCTCCAAGCCCGCCCGCAGCTGCGTTGCCGTCAAGGATCTGCCCAAGGGTGTCCTGTGCGAGATCGAGGCTGTGGCAGAGGCGTAAGCTCCCGAATTGCACCGGCTTTGCGTTCTCCCCTTTACAACGCTCTGAAATTGTGCCATAATTTACTGTATTAAAGGGAAAGCCGTTCCGGTGCCGCAATTCGGCGGCGGAGAACGGAAAGAGAGGGGTAAACTGTTATGAGCAAAACGATGATCCCGCAGAACTACACACCCGCGCTGAACCTGTACGACACCCAGCGTGCCATCGGCACCGTGAAGCGGCTGTTCGCCGACACCCTGTGTGCCACACTGAACCTCTACCGCGTGTCGGCTCCGCTGTTTCTGGAGGCTTCCACCGGCCTGAACGACGACCTGAACGGCGTGGAACGCAAGGTCACCTTTGACATCCGGGACAGCGGCATCGAGGCACAGGTGGTGCAGTCGCTGGCAAAGTGGAAGCGCAAGGCCCTGAAGGACTACGGCTTCCGCGTGGGCAAGGGCCTGTACTGCGACATGAACGCCATCCGCCGGGACGAGGAGCTGGACAACCTCCACTCCGTCTATGTGGACCAGTGGGACTGGGAGAAGGTCATCCGCGAGGAGGACCGCAGCGAGGCCTACCTGAAGAACGTGGTGCGCTCCATCGTGTCGGCCGTCTGCGCCACCGAGATGAACCTGCACGCCATGTTCCCCCAGCTGCAGGATCTGCCCCTGCACACCCCCAACGTGACCTTTATCACCACCCAGGAGCTGGAGGACAAGTACCCTGACCTGACCCCGAAGGAGCGCGAGAACGCCTTTGTAAAGGAGAACGGCACCACCTTCCTGATGAAGATCGGCGCCCCGCTGAAGAGCGGCAAGCCCCACGATGGCCGTGCGCCCGACTACGACGACTGGGACCTGAACGGCGACCTGTTGTTCTGGAACGAGCCGCTGCAGTGCAGCTATGAGCTGAGCAGCATGGGCATCCGTGTCAGCCCCGAGAGCATGGACCGGCAGCTGACCATGGCAGGCTGTGACGACCGCCGTACCCTGCCTTTCCACAAGGCAGTGCTGAGCGGTGAGCTGCCCTACACCATCGGCGGCGGCATCGGCCAGAGCCGTCTGTGCATGCTGCTGCTGGGCAGCGCCCACATCGGCGAAGTACAGGCAAGCGTCTGGGACGAAGCCACCCGCGCGGCCTGCGCAAAGGCCGGGATCCCCCTGCTGTAAGCAAAACACGAGAAAAGGCTCTCTGCCAAAACCGGCAGAGAGCCTTTTTTGCATCTCAGCTTCTGAAAAGCAAGCCCACATTTCTCTTTTTGCGGCAGTTCCCGCCCAGCCGCCAGACAAGCCAGGCGTAGAGCAGGTTCATGGCCAGGATGGCCGCACACCACAGCACCGTCTGCCAGGTGGTCTGCTGATAGACCAGCAGGAACGGGTAAGGCCCGGTGATGAGCCGCTGGTAATTGGCCCAGAGGGCCACAGAGCCATAGAGCATCGTGGGGACCAACGCCAGCGGAACGCACCGCGCAGGCAGCTTTGGCTCCCGTTCCAGCAGGACAAAGGAGACAAAGGCACACAGCGGGTTGAGCAGGTGGTGGTAGAGCATGGAGCTCTCGGTCAGCAGGAACACCACGCCGCCCTGGTCGGCACAGTAGGGGCCCAGCACGAACACCACGGTCAGGAAGGTCATGGTCAGGCAGCAGGTGGCAATGTACTTGAGCGTCTTGACCCAGCGGGGCAGCTGCCGCCCCGTGAACAGGCAGATCACCTGACACACCGCCACCAGCAGGCAGACAAAGAACGCAAAGACATTGGAGTTCTCGGTGTAAAAGGTGAAGGTCTGGCTGCCCACCGCTTCCCAGGTCATCCGGATGGCCACCGGCTCCCACCGCACGATGCAGAGGTTCAGGAAAATGGAACAGAGAATGGCGATCTTCTTGATCATTTTGCAGTATTGATGAAGCTGCGGTTGTCCCACAGGTACTTGATGCCGGAGATAGCAGTGGCAATGGCCACCAGCCAGCACAGCCAGTAAGAGAGGAACACACAGTCAGCGCCTATCATAATGGAATTGCCCCAGGTCAATGCGGTGCCGAAGTAGTAGAAGATGATGGTCAGCATCTGCAGCACGGTCTTCACCTTGCCCCACATATTGGCGGCGATCACCTTGCCGTCCTTGGCACCGGCGGCCACCATCCGCAGACCGGACACGGCAAACTCGCGGGCCAGGATGATGCAGAGCACCACCGGGCTGCACACGCCGTCCCGCAGCATGTAGATGAAGGCCACGGTGGTCAGCAGCTTGTCGGCCAGCGGGTCGGCAAACTTGCCAAAGTCGGTGACCATGTTCCACTTGCGGGCCAGATGGCCGTCCAGAAAATCGGTAAAGCTGGCCGCGGCAAAGATGATGCCTGCCACCAGATACCAGGTGGGATTGAAATCTTCCGTGCCGATCTGGGTCAGGGAAACGAAGACCATGAACACCGGCACCAGAATGATGCGGGTCAGGGTGAGCTTATTGGGCAGATTCATATAGATTCCTCCAATTTGTTATTTTGCAACCGTTCCGTACAGATCGTAAAGGTCACTGTCCTCCACCAGCACATCATAGAACTGGCCGGGATAGAGCGGCTCCTCGCTGGAAACGCAGACATTGCCGTCCACCTCGGGGGCATCGCCGGTGGTGCGGCAGAGGTACAGGCCGCTCTCCTCGTCGATGCCGTCACAGAGCACACGGACGGTCTGGCCCACCTTTTCGGCCTGTTTTTGGGCCATGATGCCGGTCTGGATCTGCATCACCAGCTCAGCGCGCCGGTCCTTGGTCTCCTGATCGATCTGGCCGTCCATCTTTGCGGCCACGGTGTTCTCCTCGGCAGAATAGGCAAAGCAGCCCAGACGGTCAAATCTGACCTCCTTGACAAAGTTGCACAGGTCCTCGAACTGCTCCTCGGTCTCGCCGGGGAAGCCTGCGATCAGGGTGGTGCGCAGGGTGATGCCGGGGATCTCCCGGCGCAGCTTGCCGATGACCTCCAGCAGCTCTGCGCGGTTGGAGCGGCGGTTCATGTTTTTGAGGATGGTATCGTTGCAGTGCTGGATGGGCAGGTCGAGGTAAGGCACCACCTTCTCGTTCCGCTTCATGGCAGCAATAAAGTCATCGGTGATGCGCTCGGGGTAGGCGTACATGATGCGGATCCACTCAAGGCCCGGCACCTTGTTCAGCTTGTCCAGCAGCTCACAGATGCTGCCGGGCTTGCCCCAGTCCTCGCCATAGGCGGTGGGGTCCTGGGCCACCACGATCAGCTCCTTCACGCCCTCACCGGCCAGCCAGCGGGCCTCGGCCACGCAGTCGGCCAGATCGCGGCTGTGCAGCGGGCCGCGGATGCCGGGGATGGCGCAGTAGTGGCAGCGGTTGTTGCAGCCCTCTGCGATCTTTAAGTACGCATAGTGGGCAGGCGTGCCGATGACACGCTTGCCGCCCAGCGGGAAGTCCTTTTTGGCACCGTAGCTTTCCAGATGATTCTCACCGTGGAACAGGCGGGCCACGATGGTGTCAATGGCCTTGTTGGAGGCACAGCCCACCACAGCATCCACCTCGGGGATCTCCTCCTCGATCTGGCTGCGGTAACGCTCGGCCAGGCAGCCGGTGACGATGACCTTCAGCTCCGGGTTCTGCTGCTTGTAGGCGCAGGCCTCCAGAATGTTCTCAATGGCCTCGGTCTTGGCGCTCTCGATAAAGCCGCAGGTGTTGACCAGAATAACATCGGCTTCACCCAGGTCGGCCACCGTCTCGTGACCGGCCGAAAGCAGGATGTGCACCATCACGTCCAGATCGACCTGGTTCTTGGGGCAGCCAAGGGAAATACATGCAATTTTCATAAAAAGGGATACTCTCTTTCCTGTTTGTCAAATCTCCGTTGTATAACCTCTCAGTCTCACATCCGCTCGACAGCTCCCCTAGTAGGGGAGCCCTTGGCAAAATCGGAAACTTTCCCTGACTGCCAAGGCCTCTCCTACTAGGAGAGGTGGCATTGCGAAGCAATGACGGAGAGGTTGCAGGAAGGTGAACCAAATAAGGAGTAACTTATGCCCAACATCGTCATCATCGGTTCCGGCCCGGCCGGCGTGTCGGCCGCTCTGTACACGGCCCGCGCAGGGGTCGAAACGACCGTTCTCACCAAAGGGCCCGGCGCACTGGACCGCGCCGCGCACATCCAGAACTACTACGGCTTTGCCGAACCCATCTCCGGTGCCGAACTGGAACGCCGGGGCATCGAAGGGGCCAGAGCGCTGGGGGTGCAGTTCGTTACCACCGAGGCCGTGGGCTTGACTTACACCGACAAACTCACCGTCGAGACGCTGGCGGGCGAGTTCCCCGCCGATGCCGTCATCCTGGCCACCGGCGCTTCCCGCACCGCACCGAAGATCCCCGGTCTGGCAGAGCTGGAAGGCCATGGCGTGAGCTGCTGCGCCACCTGCGACGCCTTTTTCTACCGGGGAAAGGATGTGGCGGTGCTGGGCAGCGGCGAATATGCCCTGCATGAGGTGCAGGCCCTTCTGCCGTTGGTAAAGAGCGTCACCCTCCTGACCAACGGGGCCCCGCTGACGGCACAGTTCCCGCCGGAGGTGAGGGTCTGCCCCGAAACGGTGGACGCCATCCTCGGCGAACAGACCGTCACCGGTGTGCAGCTGAACGGCGGCCGACGGGTGCCCCTGTCCGGCGTGTTCGTGGCGCTGGGCGTGGCGGGCAGCACGGCGCTGGCCCGCAAGCTGGGGGCCGAAGTCGAGGGAAACCGCATCGTCGTGGATGAGAAGATGCAGACCACCCTGCCCGGCCTCTACGCCGCCGGAGACTGCACCGGCGGGCTGCTGCAGGTCGCCAAGGCCGTTTATGAGGGAGCACTTGCAGGCACCGAAGCTGCCAAAGCGGTGCGGAAAGGATAACACCATGTCCGATGTGCAAAATACTCCGATCAACCGGAACTGCCTGGCCTGCGCTTTCCCATTCTGGGACCAGCTCACGCCGGAGGAACAGGCGCAGCTCTGCCGCTTCACCCGACCGGTGCGCTACCGAAAAGGGGAGCGGGTCCACAGCCCGGTCGAGAACTGCGTGGGCATCCTGCTGCTGCGGTCGGGCCAGCTGCGGGCTTATCTGCTCTCGGAGGATGGACGGGACATCACGCTCTACCGGCTGTTTCCCGGCGAAGTCTGCATCCTGTCGGCATCCTGCGTGATGGATTCCGTCAACTTTGACCTGTACATCGACGCCGAGGAGGACACCGAGGCCTACTGCATCGGCGCAGGCGTGTTCCGCCAGCTGATGCAGCAGAACGTCCATGTCCGCTGCTATGCCTACCAGATGACCGCTGAGCGCTTCTCCGACACCATGTGGACCATGCAGCAGATCCTGTTCATGAGCGCCGACCGGCGGCTGGCCATCTTCCTTACCGACGAGCTGGCAAAGACCGGCGGCATGGATGTCCGCATGACCCACGACCAGATTGCCCGTTACATGGGCTCCGCCCGCGAGGTCGTCAGCCGCCTGCTGAAATACTTTGCCGGGGAGGGCCTTGTCCGCCTTTACCGCGGCGGCGTCACCGTACTGGACAAAGAACGGCTGAAGCAGATCGCCAACGGCACATAAAATGCATCAAAAAAGGACGTCTCATCCTGCGACGAGACGTCCTTTTTTATCGTTCACGATCTCAGCTCTTGCAGCCGGATTCCTCTTCCACGCCGGTGAAATCGCTGGCCTCAGCGATCTTGGTGACGTCGAACTTGCCCGTCTCATCCTTGGGGGCGACGGCGGGGCCGGCCTCCACCGGGTTCACGGGTGCTTCCTCGGCCACAGGCTTTTCCTCGGCCGTCTCCGGCTGTGCAGCGGGAGCCTCCGGCTCTTCGGATGCCTTTTCCTCGGATGCCTTCTCGAAGGCCGGGGGCCATGCGTCGCCCGGCTCAGCGGTCTTGGCCTCGCCTTCGGCGTAGGCTTCGGCTGCCTTGGCGGCCTCTGCGGGGTCCTTTTCAGCCTCTTCGGGGAACTCCACCTCTTCGACGTGGAGCGGGCCCTTGTCGTTCAGAACTTTGTCCAGCACCACGATGGCGGCACCGGTGGCGGCGACGGCAGCAGCCGCGCCCAGAACGCGAAACAACGTTTTCATGGTGAGATCCTCCTTGATGTGATTTCAGTGTGCGGGTTAAGAGAATGTGACGACATCGTTCAGCGGCTTTTCGGCGGGTTCGACCGAGATGGCGGTCAGCACCGGGCCTTTGCCGCGGTAGATGTTGTGGAACTTGTAATTGACCTTGGCGGTCACAGTGACCCAGGCGCGCTGCTCCAGCGCCTTGTAGCCATCGTAGGAGCAGGGGAAGCCGACGAACTGGATGTCCTGCACACAGCAGGTCATGGCAAAGCGGCCGGGCACAAAGCTATTCTTGCCCGCGCGGTTGGTCTGGCAGACCTGCGCCAGGAACTTCACGGTCTTGCCCGCGTACTTCTGGGGCTCGTCCTGGCAGTCCATATACCAGATGCCGAAATCGTCGTCGCCGATCTCCACCACCGGCTTGTTCAGGTCGAAGGGGAGGGGGTCGGGGATATCATCGTAGGCCACGCTGCCGTCGGCGAACTCATAGGCGATGTCGCACTTGCGGGATGCCTGACGCACCAGCTTGTGCAGCTCCTGACGGGCGGCGTCGTTGTTGACGGCCTCGGCGCGGTTGAAGACGATCAGCTCACTGCGGGCGATCTTGTCCAGCAGCAGAGCGCGCATGGAGTTGTCGCGGGCATAGGTGAGGGCCGTGGTGCCGTCGGCCGTGGCGATGCACTGGTAGACGATCCAGTTTTCGGGCAGATTGTTGGCCAGGTCCTGCAGCAGCCACATGCCGTTGTACTCGATGACCACGCGGCCTGCATCTGCTTCCTTGGCCAGTTTGGCCAGGTTCTGGGGGTTCAGCTCTGCCTTGTCCTCCAGATTGTAGAGGGTCACGCCGGGGAAGGCGAATTTCTTCTGGTTGTATTCCTCTTCGCCCTCTTCGCAGACCAGCAGCAGGGTCTTGTCGCCGGAGTCGAAGTTGGGGTCTTCAAAGGTCTCCTGGATGAATTTGGTCTTTCCGCTTTCGAGGAAGCCCACAAACAGGTAGACCGGGATCTCATTTGCCATAAACGGTTTTCCTCCTCTGTGTTGTCCGGGCTCAGCAGCCGAACAGGCCGGCAATGGCCTTCTCGTCCAGCTTGGAGCCGATGACGACCAGCTTGCCGCCGACGTCTGCGCCGCGGGAACGGACTTCCCACTCGCCGGGCACATAGTCAAACTCCAGCCAGCCGTCTGCGCCGCCGTCCACGATGCCCTTGGAGCGCAGGATCATGCCGTACTTGCCGGTATCCAGCTCGGTCAGCGCATGCTCGATGTCAGCCTTTGCGATCTTCTTGGCGGTCTCGACGCCCCAGCTGGTGAAGACCTCATCGGCATCGTGGCCATCGTGATGATGGTGGTGGTGATGACCGCAGCAGCAGTGGCCGTCCTCATCGTGATGATGTTCGTGCTCCTCCTCATCATCGTGGTCGTGATGGTGGTGGCAGCAATGATCGTGATCATGGTCATCATCCTCGTCGTCATGGTGATGATGGCAGCAGTGGTCATGGTCGTGATCATCGTCATCGTGGTCGTGATGATGATCATGTTCGTCGTCATCGTCATCCTCGTCGTCGTGATGGTGATGGCCGCAGCTGCACACGCCGTTCTCATCGTAATGATGATGGTGATGCTCGTGCTCTTCTTCCTCGTCCTCGTGGGCATGCTCCTCATTGGCCTTGGCTGCCATGGCAATCAGCTCTGCCTTGAAGTCGTCCTTCGTGGACATAGCGTTCAAAATCTGCTCACCGGTCAGGGCATCCCACGCGGTGGTGACGATGGTGGCGGTGGGGTTCTTCTCGCGCAGCATAGCCACCGCTGCAGCGATCTTCTCTTCGCTGGCGGTCTGGGTGCGGCTCAGGATGATGCAGCTTGCATGGCTGATCTGGTCATCGTAGAACTCGCCGAAGTTCTTCATATACATCTTGACCTTGTTCACGTCAGCCACGGTGACAAAGCTGTTCAGCTGCACGTCCAGGTGCTCGGCCACGCCCTCGACGGCGCGGGTCACATCGGACAGCTTGCCCACGCCCGACGGCTCGATGACGATGCGGTCGGGGTGATACTGCTCCACCACCTGCTGCAAGGCGGCGCGGAAATCGCCCACCAGCGAGCAGCAGATGCAGCCGGCGTTCAGCTCATTGATCTGGATGCCGGACTCCTTCAAAAAGCCGCCGTCGATGCCGATCTCGCCGAACTCGTTCTCGATCAGAACGACCTTCTGGCCCGCAAAGGACTCCTTGATGAGCTTTTTGATGAGGGTGGTCTTACCGGCACCAAGGAAGCCGGAGAAAATATCGATCTTGGTCATAATGCTGTTGCCTCTTTCTTTTTTCCAAAGTCCGCAAATCGGAACCTTCAAGCAATCCGAGCCGCCGAGTGCTGGCTCAAAAATCTTTACACTCCTATTATAACAAGCCTGTCAATGGGAAACCGCCCTTTTTCATGAGAAAATTGTAACATTTTTTGAAGTTTGCCCGCGTTTTGCGGAAAAGGGCGGTTGCGCGGGGAGGTGGACGGCCCTTCCACACACCAATCCATGAATTGCCGGATGTCCTTGATCTCCATGCCAGCCTTTTTCAGACATTCAATGACCCGGAGCGCTTCAATCTCCGTGTCACCGAATTTTCCACAAAGACTACACCACACGTTGAAAATGCAAAGGAGAATTTCCATGAAGAGCACGAACGCCGTCCGCACCGAGATCCATTACGCCCAAGTCGGGGAGTATCAGCTGCCCCTGCTCACCCTGCCGCAGACCAATGATTCCGAACCGCTGGGCAAATATGGCCGGATGCGGCTGGCCTATCTCAAAACCCAGCGCCCCATGCTGTACAACCAGATGCTGCTGAACGGTACGCTCTGGCCGCATTTGCAGGATCCCTTGATATAGAAAACCCACCGACAGGAAATTGTCTGCCGATGGGTTTATGTTAACTTTACTTATTTTTTCGATACATTACCTCAAGCCCTTGTTTTGGGTGGTATGACCAAGAAACCGTCACATTGTCAAACGTCTCTTTTTGCCTTCCGTCAATTGCTCGAGTTTCACACATTTCTCCATAAAGCCAAGTGGGTAATCCCAGAGCACTATTTATAGACCGAATGCACTCATTTGCATAAGTTTGATAGGTTGATGTACTGGATTGGTCTATATTTAGCGGATTAGAGTCTATTGACAAATACGAACCATCTTCTGAAATGGACAGAACTGTTATTTGCCGTTTTTCTTGTATCGGTTCACGGTTTATGTCATAAAATATCGGTTCACGGTATATGTCATAAAAAGCCTGCAAATTTGGTGTTTCGTCATTCTCCCAGATGTTAAGAGTCCATAGGTAATTTTTTATTTCTTGCTCCTTTTCCCCCTCAATCAGATAACACGGATTTAAAACAGGTGTACCGTCATCTGTATTTCCTTTATACTTTCCTTTCAATACTAATGATTTACCATAAAATGCGTTCTGGTAGTACTGCATCTGTCTCGGATTAACTGCGACATACCATTTTGTTCCATCTTCTGCAAGTATAGTAAAGCATTCATAGGTTAATCTTCCATCAATAATGTTATATGGAGCATTCCATGTATACTGACTGTCAAAATCGGTCTGCCCCGAAATAGTCAATATATCATCTCGATTGTAGTCTGATGCTGCAAATACAGATAATGACATTGATAGCGCAACCATGTAAATTGCAACAAATGCCAGAATTTTCCTCAATGTATTCAAAATCGTTTGATTCTGCTGGCCGTTCATTTTTTCACCTCTCTTCTTATTTTAGCTACCGAAAACTAGATAAGTATACTGTACGCCACCGTAAACTGCATTTTCTAGTGTCACCAAACAACAAATTTGTCCAACTTTAATTTTACTGCCTCCCGGATAGACGACATTTCCAGAGAAAGAGATTTGTTCCGCAGCATCACTTACTCTATGTAGCCTAATAAATGATATTCTTCCAGTGCTAACCCCTTCTCCATTTGAAGAAACAATATTACCCGTTCCACGTTCTGCAATACTATCTACATAATAATATTTCCGTGATTTCACAGTGCTGTTTGAACTTTGCGCAAGGCTTGTGATATTTTCACTAATTGTAGGCACATGACCATTAGGAACAGTAATAGATGGTGTTTGTACACACCCTATCATCGAAAATACCATCATAATGACAAGTGCAACTTTTACAATTTTCCCAAAGTGCTTCATCGTTGATTCCTCCTTTTTGAAATGTTCATGATACCGTCACTTCCAACACAAGAAATTTTGTCCTTGCGTTTTCTGTCACCTTCTGCTTCCAATTGTACGCTTTGCCTTGCTGATTGTCAACAAAACTATGCATTTTTGGATAATTTATTATCATCTTGTGTATAGTAAAGTAATTGCAGGGAGGCGAGAACATGATTTCGGACAACATCAAACGTCTAAGGGAGAACGCTGGGCTTTCACAGTCCGCCCTTGCCCGAAAACTAGGAGTCACACGAGCCAGCGTCAACGCTTGGGAAATGGAACTCTCTGCACCAACGGCACAGTACCTTGTAGCCCTTGCACAGCTATTTCATACGACAACCGATGATATTTTAGGCCTTGAATCAGAAGAACAGATTGTTCTCCGGGACATGAACGAGCAGGAGAAGCGGCTGGTTTACGACTTGGTTTCTTACATTGCAGCCCGAAAAGAAACGGTGGACTTTTCTGGTAAATCTAGCAAAAATAGTCCATCTGAAAAGAGTTACGGGACAAAAGGCTCTGCTGTCAAGAAATTTTAATGTCAAGATATGAAAAAGGCTGCTGCACCGGCATTTGACCATGTGCAACAGCCTTCTATTCATTCTTAGATTATATCTGTCCCGCCGGGCAGTTATGTTTCACTGGTAATATCATACCGATAGCCGTTCAACGTGGCTTCTGCTGTGCCAGAATACTTCTTATCGTCCAAAAAATCTTGCTTTAGATTATCAAACCGGGCTGCATGCTTCTGAATCTTCTTCATTTTTGTACCTCTGACCTCTAAAATTTTTGAAAAAATCATAGGTACAAGCCCAAAAAGCCTATATAAAACAAAAAAGACGACAAACCGTTTCTCTCAACGATTTATCGTCCTTTTGGTGCGCTCGAGGGAACTCGAATCCCTGGCCCTCTGATTAAAAGAGCCCACCGGGCAGAACACTCTGATTTTAGAAGTTTCGAGTTTACATCGTTTTTGCGCAAAGCATCGTGATTTTCTGCCCGGCAATTTCTGCACCCTTTGTCGTATTTTGCAAGTCAGAGTGCCCATTGCATCCCTTGAAACCGTGCAAAAACAGTGCAGAAACCGTGCACTTACTCTGGGACAAATAAAAAATGATGATTTTTGATCCATGACTTGGTGGCGATTTGAGTGACCACAGAGGTAAATCTAATATACAGGAAGAAGAATGCCCACTCGTCTGAGGAGTTCTCAGGGGAGTGGGCATTTCTGCGCAGGTGGTTAATATAATTTCGATTATGATAATTCAAATTATATTAAGACGTTCCATGGGCTGTAACAGCTTCACCGCTTGGTTTTCAAAAATCACCTGTTGATAGCGGTGTTACTTCTTCACAAATTGGTATACGCCATATTCTGGTGACGTCACCAATCCATGCTTGATAAGATTCTTGATAATAGAGGATGCACGCGATTTCTGAACGCCATATAGCTGTGCAACGTTTATGCTGCGGAACTGATATTGATACCGATATCTCTTGAAAAGTTCAAGCGTCCGCTCTTTTGTACTTGCAGTTAGTCTCGTACCATTCAACCTTTCGCAAAGTTCACTCACTTCTGCATCCGTACTCATTCCGTGGAGCACTGTAGAAGTTTCCGCACTTTCCGCAGAGGTTTCCGCACTTTCCGCACCACTTGCCACACTTTCCATACTGATCTGTGCCGGAGTCGCTACACTTCTATTCGGCAGTGTAACGATAAAGAAATCTGAATCCGAGTAGAAAGTCGGCTTCTGGGCTACTTCCACATAAGAGTTCAGGATGCGGTCAATGCCGCTGCCACGGCGCTCCATAAAGCCGAGCCGCGAGAACACATCCGAGATCACCTGATTGCGCCGCATAGACGGAATATGCCGGATATCCATATCCTGCACCCTGCGGCCATTCATCATGCCGCCCGGCGAAGTGATCTCCAGCCGATCATCGAACACTTCCACATGAATCTCCGAACCAAGAATCTGATAATTCCGATGAATCAGCGCATTGACCAGCACCTCACGAACGGCTTTATACGGGTAGTCACTGCGTTCTTCACGGGTCATACCACGGATGCTCCACGGGTTTTTGCTGTTGTTGCGAACAAAATCTTCCGCATTTTGCAGCAGCGTGATCAGACTTGCACCCTGAAATTCCTTGTCATCCAGAGCATCTTCTTCAATGCTGCCCTTGTAGTTGCCTTTCCAGCGGGTGCAGAAAATACGGGATTGTTTCAGAACGCCCTGATCGCAAAGCAGCAGGCCGCCATTCGTGATTTGTCCATCATCTGTTACCAATCCTGCGGAGGGCAAGTCTTTTTCAAGGTCGAAATCCTCTTTTTTCAGATTCTTAAACGTCGCGGCCAGCAGTGTAAAACTGACATCACCCACTCGATAAGAACTGGGCAGGGCATCAAAGGTCTGGTTCATACCTTGTAGGATCAGCTCGTTCAGTTCCCGTGAAGTGGCTTCCTCGGACTGATCGCCATGCCGCACATAGGCCGTATGGGAACCGTCAAAGGCATAATAATATGGATACGCCGGACCGTCCTGTACTTCCAGATCAACGCAGGACTTGCCCTCTATTTCAACCTCCCGCATTCGATAGCGTGGTGTAGGGTCAATACGGACTTTGATAAGTTCCGTCAATCTGCTCACCACAGCCTGCGGATTTTCCAATCCTACGACCTCGCGCGGCTCATTCTTTACGCCAAAAATCAGGTGTCCGCCCTCGGTGTTGGCAAATGCCGACACGGATTTCAGCCAGCTGCGCGGCTTTTTCTCTTCAAGGCGCTCCTTGTAATCCACATGGGAGGCTTCAATGTAATGGTCGTGGGGGAAAGGCATGGTATCACCTGCAATTCAGTTCAATATCGTTCAAGCGTATTATACCGTATTTTATCAGTACATTCCACCACTTTATGCAGTCACATGGGTGGCATTCTCTTTCACCGAATTGATCGTCTCCATCAGCTCACTGCCTGTTTTGCCATCAAACAGGCGGGTAAACAGAATGGGCTGGTCAAAGGGTGGTTTCATCAACACCGCTTTGCTTTCCACATAACCGTTCTGCTCGATGTAATGAATGACCTTCTGCACAAATGCGATCTGCCTTGCATTCAGCGATTCGTCGTTGATGAACTTGGAAAATGCCTGCATGGCAGCATCGTGGTCCAGCTTTGCCACTTTGCGCACCAGCAGACCAAAGGGTGTATCCCGAAACTCCCGTGCATAGTCCTCTTTGCTGCCCAGCTCACAGGTAAAGATATGTTCCAGCTCGGTATAGTCGCCCCGGGAAAGCGGAATGTTCTGGGTCAACTTGTGGATGGCCAGCGTATCGCTGCGGTGCTCCATGATGTAGCGGTTCACACGTTCCCGGTACTCGCCGAAATCGTAGCCGGAATCCAGCGTTTTGCCCTCGGTCTGTTCCAGTACCGGGTCGGCAAGGGCCGTGTAGACAGGCTTTTGCCCCTCTACACCGTCCACCAGAAACTTGATGAGTTCCCGCAGCTCCTGCCGCATTTCCTCAAAGCGGAGCAGATCATGCGAGGTCAAAAATTCGTCTGTCTGCACCTCGCGGATGAGGGACAGCTTTGCCTGCACCTGCGGGATGGTAGCTTTCCCTTCCAGCAATGCCGCTGTGCTGCGCAGCTGTTTCTGGGCGCGGCCCAACCCCGGCAGACCTTCCAGCTCACAGAGCAGCAAGCCATACACAAAGTTATCGAACCGCTTGGCAGCCTCGTCCTTGTCGTCCAGCGAGATGAGCGGTGCCACCTCTTTCATCAGAGTACCCTTGTCCGTTTCGGTCAGGCTGACAAAGGCTTCCGGCTTCTGGTAGCGCTCCACGGCCTGTCGATGCAGCCGCACGGATACCAGCTCCGGATTCAGCGCTCCCACTTCGGCACGGCAGGTTTCTGTTAAAATTTTACGCCAGTTCTGGTATTTTTCGTCTGTATAGGCTCCATCCTGCAGCGCGGCGGCGATCCGCACCTGCTTGCAGAAAATGCTCTCGGACAGGCTCTTGGTGTCCGCGCTCTCGTAGCCGTTGGGTTTCTGACGGAAAAATTCAAAGTTGCCGCAGTAGTCGAAGATCAGAAAACGCCGTTTGCCCGTATATTCGCCGTCGATGGCATCCACGCAGGCAAGGGATGGGCAGAGCCGCGTGCCACGGCCGATCATCTGCCAGAACTTCGTTTTGCTGCGCACTTTTTTGAAGAACACCAGATTTACACACTCCGGCACATCAATGCCCGTGTCCATCATATCCACCGAAACCGCAATAAACGGCGGCTTGTCCGGCTGCTTGAAATCGTCAATGATGGACTGTGCATAGGCGTCGTCGCAGACCACCCGCTGGATGAATCCCGGGTACTGGGTCTCCAGCTGCGGGTAGAGCTTGCCAAAGCGTTCCCGGATAAACTCTGCGTGGCGCTTGTTCTGGGCAAAGATGATGGTTTTGCCGATGCGGTCGCCGCCCGCCGTCTGGATGCCGCGTTCCATCAGGTCTTGCAGCACCGTGTCCACGGTGTTGGCGTTGAAGATGAACTTATTCAGCTTTTCGGATGGGATGAAGGTGGGCAGGGTGTCATCCTCGGCAAAATCGTCCTCGTAGCGGGCCTTATCCTCCGGTGAAAGCTGGTCGTAGTGGATGCCCTCTTCTGTGAATTTCGTCTTGACCTCGTAGTTGTAGTAAGGCACCAGCACATGGTCGGTGTAGACCGCCGTATCGTAATCGTAGGCGTAGGTGGGGATGCCATGTTCCATCTCGAAAAAGTCGTAGGTGTTGCGGTCTACATCGGTTTTCGGGGTGGCGGTCAGACCCACCAGAACCGCATCGAAATAATCAAAAATGGCGCGGTATTTCTTGAAAATGCTGCGGTGGCTCTCGTCCACGATGATAAGGTCAAAGTGGGCGGGCGAAAACAGCGGCACGCCGTCTTTGGTCTTGGCGTTGTCGATGGCGTTGAGCATGGTGGGATAAGTGGAAAACACGATGCGCGCGGCCTTATCGTCCTTAGAGGAGCACAGATTGCACAGCGACTGGTCGGGCAGATACTTTTTGAAGTCGTCCTTCGCCTGCTTGACCAGCGCGGTGCGATCGGCCAGAAAGAGCACGTTGGTCACATGACCGCCCCGGCTCAGCACATCGGTCAGGCTGGATGCGGTGCGGGTCTTGCCTGTGCCCGTTGCCATGACCAGCAGATTGCGCCGGAAGCCCTGCGTAATATGGGCGCAGACTGCTCGGATGGCGTTTTTCTGGTAGTAACGGTCGGTGATTTTGTCATCAATTTCAATGGTGTCCAGCGGTTTTTTCTCGGTGCGGTGGTTCATTAGCTTCTGCAAGTCGTCCTTGCAGAACACCCCGCTCACAGCACGCTGCAGGCCGCTCTGCTCATCCCAGAAATAGGTGGTGTAGCCGTTGGTGGTAAACAGCATCGGACGGCGGCCAAACTTCTGCGCCAGACAGTCCGCATAAAGCTGAGCCTGCTTGCGCCCGATGTTGGGGTCTTTGGTGCTGCGCTTGGCTTCAATGACCGCCAGCGGCAAGCCGTCCTTGCCCATCAGCACATAGTCTGCATAGCCCTTCTGCCCCAGCACGCCGTTCATGTTGTCCACTTCGTACTCGGTGCGCACATCAGCGTCCGGCCCGGTGAATTTCCAGCCCATGGCCTTGAGGTCGATATCGATGATCTTCCGCCGCGTCTCGGCCTCGGTCAGGTCGGCGGCGGTGAAACTGCGGCTCTGCTGGTTCTGCTGTTTGCTGGCCGTGTATGCCGCTGAAAGGCTCTCCACCTGCTTGCGCAACGCTTCCAGCTCGGCATCTTTCTGGGTCAGCAGGCTTTCCTGTTCCCGGACCTTCTTTTCGTCCAGCGCTACCTTTTCGCCGGGGATGGCTGTTTCATCAAAGGAGCGCTCCACATAGTCCGTGCCGTAGCAGTAATCCACCCACTGGATGAAGTCGAACAGCCCCCGCAGGCTGAACACTGCATCCGCCGCCGACACACTATGCCCCGTATGTACCGCCAGATTGCCCGCCTTCACGATGCTGGGCAGCACGCTCCACACATCCCGGTCCACTGCGAACCGGAAACTCGGCTCGTGCAGCAGGGATTGCAGGTTGTCCTTGTAGGGCATCGTGATGGTTTTATCTGCCGCATACACCCACTTCACCGCCAACTCCAACGCCTTCCGGCACCCCACCGCGCACATGGCCGGGGAGGTGACAAACACCTTCTCGGTTTCGATGGCGGCAGATGCAAACATGGAATATTCGGGTCGGGTGGAGAGATAGGAGAAGTTGGACATGGGGAGGGCTCCTTTCTATTGATGCTTTTTAAATTGCTTCTCAACTAATTCATTGAATTTTTCCGTTTTTACCCAAATGTTATAACCGCGAATCAGTCTAATGAAACCGGAATCTCTTAATTTGTAAAAAACAATTTTCATAGAATTTTCCGACTTTATTCCAGTGACGGCTCGGCCTATTCCATTTTTTATGCTATCGTGATTCTGTAAATACTCTACTATCAGTTCTTCTGGAGAGGCCAGTTTCTCATGTTTAATAATTACAAGAACGGAGTTTTCAGTTTCCTTGATTTCAGGAACTTTTAATCTTAATTTTGTCATAGCGTCAAACGCTGTGTTTAGTCCCTCTCCAACATCTTTATTGGGAGCATTTGGAAATTTGTTGATTAGACGAACTATTTTTGGGTTTCGTGCAGATTGAGTGTCAAGAATATTTTTTGTCGTAACATGTCCGGGAAGTTTTCCGGGACTTTCTACTTCAATACGATTATCAAAAATTCTGATTTGTATATCCGTTGCAATGCTATAGTCTCGATGCAATACAGCATTTGTAATAATCTCGTGTAATGTTTCTTCAGGATACGTAACACTTTCAAACTCTACGCCTAATTTTTTAATTGATTCGACAATCTGCTTGACTTTTGCTACTGCTGTATATATTTGTTGATAAGCGCAGCCCTCAACTGTTAGCGGCTGGCCTTCGAGCATATCTCTATCGGCCTGTCCACTCGTTTTATATCTAAATATTTTAATTGCAGAACGCTTTGGTAGAAAAATCTGAGGTTCATCTAAAAACAATAATGTACCAGCAACTGTTAAATGACCACTTTCGTACAGATGTTGCTTTTTTATCCATGAAAGGTTGTCTCTCTGTGGAATGACGGCCTTGACAAAATCACTTAAAACATCAGACGATTCAATATCGTCTACTGTTGTTTCTTGAACGGTTTCATTCTCAAATGAAGTTATGCCTTTGTCCAATTCCAGCCTTTTCTGTCGGCATCGGTTTTAACTTCAAGATTTGATGCACTGTGCCGGACATAGGGTATTCCATCGCTTGCATTGGTAATGCTCTTGGTTTTAGCCACGGAAATTTGCAGCACATATAAACCGGTATCAGCATTTTGCAAAAAAGTAAATTCGAGAAAGTTGTCGAGTGGTGCCATAGATATTAGAGTTTGAATATGCGCATTTGCATCTTCTATATGAGTGAATCCTTCCCAATACTTTGTTTTTGTTTTGTTTTCCTCTCTAATACCAAGATAAATATCGCCACCACTCGCATTCGCAAATGCTGAAACAGTTTTGCTTAGCCTACTTGGCAAAATGTCCTTGGCCTTAAAATCATTAAAATAGTTTTCTTCAATTTTATAGAGTTCTTCAATCTTCTCTTCACCAATTTTAATAACTTCATACATTTTCAATTTCACCTCACTTCATCTTTAGACTATGGATGGCCTTCCAGACAGCAGCATATGCTTCTGCACCGGCAACTTCTCGAATAAGTTGTTGCTGGTATTCACACTTGAGTTTTTGAAAAGAGCAAAGGGCCTTTATCAAGTCATGTTTTGCACTGTTATAATCTCTCGCTTCTTCAGATGTCATGCTGGTCTGCTCCTTTCAAATTTAAGTAAACATTTGCGGTTCTTCATTATACCAATCGATAAGCCAAGCTTGAGGCGCGTACGCCACAGGTGCTGCACCCCCTATACCAAAGAACATTGCTGGCTGTGTCTTTGTAATAAAATCGTTAGATTCCAAATGATTTATAATTCCAGCGGTCGGATCAAACCATTCTGTCATTCCATCGCTATGGAGCAACTCTATTAAAATTCCCCTTTGTTCAGGGGACAACCGAAGATATAAAAGTTTCTTTTGAGCTAGCCAACGCCTTTTCTTGAGTGCGTTTCCGACACAACTAAAAAGCTGAAAGAAAATGATTGAGACGATGACTGCTATAGATACAATAAAAACAATTCCGATAATCATTTTTATTTTATCTGGTATGTTTTCCAACGCCATCTTGGCAAGAATGTTCTTAGGCAGAAAAAGAATCAGCCCAGTTGTCACTCCAATGCCAACCAGCAACGGCGATAATTTCTTGAATCCCGCAAAGAGTCTATCTAATGTAGCATCCATATTGATTTCCACACCCATGCTTTGCACCCCTTTTCTTTTAGTATACTGCAATTTTTTGTTGTTGCACAGCCCTTTACCCAAAATATTCCTGCATCAGCGCCTTTTTCATCAGTTCCAGCTTTTCAAGGCTCTGCTGTACGGTCTGCTTCTGCTGGTCTACACGCTCCACAAAGGAGGCAAACCGGTTTTGCAAGGAAAGCGGCGGAACAATAAATAGATACTTTCTTTGCGCAGTGATTGGAACCTGATTCCGTGTCGTCTGCTTCATGTCTTTTGTATACTGACGAACAAAGCCTTCACTCTGCATATAGGCTTTTAGGTAAGAGGGAAGTATACGCAGCTTATTGCATCTATAAGCTGTCAATGATGTTCCTAAAACAACCTTGGTTTCACGAGTGTGTAAAATGGCTACTGGCCCCACAGTTGCATTGTGTGCAAATAACACATCTTCATCCTGTGCAATGCCCTTTCGTAATTTAGCCGCCCTTTCTTCTGTAAGATGTTTAGCCAACTGTAAATTTACATTATCATCTATGATGCAGTTAGCACTGATATATGACACGCCGCTCTCTACAAATTCTTCATTGCGTGGATAATCACTGCCATGATTTCCATCTAAGTGATATGTAATAGCGTTATCATCGAGCATTTCTTGCAGTGATTCCACTTTAAAGCCGAAAGGATTGGAAATTGGGTCTCCAAACATCTCCACAAACCGTGCCTTTACAAGCTCATCCATCTTGGCAAGCTGCTGTTTTCGTAAAAGAATCAGATGCTCGACTATAAAAAAAAATCGAGAAATTTTCTGTTGTTCATCCATAGGTGGAATGGGAAATAGGTCTTTTCCAAGCTCAGTGGCTGAAATAGCCATCTTTACACCGCTTCCATTGGCAGATTTATTGTAGGATTCTAGTCTGCTTTTTAGGAGAAGGTTGAAATATTCAATATTATATACGTTTGGCTTTAGTCGTATTTTCATAATAGACGGGTGCATAATACCTAGCGGGGCATTTTCTGGTATTATAAAGGTTTCTCCTATAGTACCTCGGCAGCTAACAATAATATCTCCGGGCTTTACAGTGAACCTTTTTAGTTCTTGGTATTTATTTCTGTCAACAAAACGATTCTTTCCAGCAAGTGTTTTTTGAATGGCATGTTTTTGTTCGTAAACCATGCAGTAAGAGTTTCTTTCATCTACAAAACACTCGTTTTTCAAGCTACTACCAAACGGGCCAATAAACATTTCTTCAACATTATCTTTCAATGGCTCTTTTCTATATTGATTTTTCTCCATCACACCATCTCCTCCAACTCTGCCAGACCCTTGGTGATCTCCATTTCCAGCTTATGCAGGTCGGCAAGGATCTCCGTAGTCGAGGGGTACTCCACCGGCACATACTCGGTCTCTTTGTACTTATTGATGGATAAATCGTATCCATTGGCGGCAATTTCCGCTTTGGGCACAAAGAAGCTCTGCTCGGTGCGCTTGCGGTCAGTTTCGGCGTCGAGGTTATGGAACCGGGCGATGATGTCCGGGATGTCGTTCTCCTTCACCTCGGTGCGCTTGTCGTCCAGCGAGAAGCCGTCGGCTTTCATATCGTAGAACCACACCTTATCGGTGCCGCCCGCGCCGGTCTTGGTGAACACCAGCACCGCCGTGGACACGCCTGCGTAGGGCTTGAACACGCCGGAGGGCATGGAAATGACCGCCCGCAGCTGGTGGTTTTCAATGAGTTCTTTTCGGATGCTCTGGTGCGCCTTGCTGGAACCGAACAGTACGCCGTCCGGCACGATGCAGGCGCAGCGTCCGCCGGTTTTGAGCATCCGCAGGAAGAGCGCAAGGAACAGAAGCTCCGTCTTTTTGGTGTTGGTGACGGCTTTCAGGTCATCGTTGATGCTCTCGGCATCCACAGTGCCCTTGAACGGCGGGTTCGCAAGGCAGACGGTGTACTTGCTGCAAATGGAGTTTTGCTTCGACACGCTGTCCTTGTAGTCGATCTCCGGGTTTGTGATGGAGTGGAGCATCAGGTTCATGGCCGAAATGCGCAGCATGGTGCGGTCCATGTCAAAGCCGGTGAACATCGGGCCGGCAAAATGCTGCCACTGCTCCGGGGTCATGCTGTCCTCGTAGTGGGCGCGGAGGTACTGCGCGCTGGACACCAGAAAGCCCGCCGTGCCGCAGGCGGGGTCGCAGATAAAGTCGTCCGGCGTTGGCTGCACCAGTTCCACTATCATGTCACGGATGTGCTTGGGCGTGCGGAACTGGCCGTTTTTTCCTGCAATTGCCAGCTTGCCCAGCATATACTCGTACAGGTCGCCCTGCATATCAAGGTCGGCAATGTCGTGGGTGTAGAGATCCTCCAGCCCGGTGATGATCTTTTGCAGCACCTGTGGCGTGGGAATGAGGAACATGGCATCGTCCATGTACCGCGCAAAGGCGGTGTTGCCCTCGTCCGGGCGGGTGGGGTCGTCCTCGATCTCCACCAGTTCGCCGTTTGCGTCAAAGTCCGGCAGACGGCCATACTTCATCTTTTTGATGGCAGGGAACACCCGCTGCTGCATGGTCAGGAAAATTTCGCGGGAATCTTTATCCTTGAAGCGGCTCCACCGCATGGACTGCCCTGCTTCGCTGGCCGGGAAGATGTGCTCCATCTTTTCGCCCGCCATGTTCTCAAAATCTTCGGTGGCAAGCTCTTTCTCGTCCAGTGACCGGATGAACATGAGATAGGTCAGCTGTTCAATGACGGTCAGCGGATTGGTGATGCCGCCTGCCCAGATGTCTGTCCAGATTTTGTCTACCTTATTTTTAATGGCTCCTGTTACCATGCGTTCCTCCTGAATGTTTGCCAATCACAAACGCTTTGCATCTTGAATTTTTGGTGATAATACCACAATTTTATTATAGCAGTGTATGATTGCATTTTCAACGTAGAGTGTTTAGCAGAAGTGCTTTCTTGATCGCAAGGCAAGAAAGTAGTGAAACATTCAAACAGCCTATTTGCGATATCAATTCAACGCTGTTGTATACGCACCCGGAGTTTGAGAAGATCGTGTTCCATGGTCTGCGGCATTCCAGTGCCACCTACCAGCTGATGATCTCCGGCGGTGACGTGAAAACCGTGCAGAGACCGTGCAAACGGCGTATAAAAGAAAAATCCCACGAGGAATCTTACGATTCTTCGTGGGATTTTGGTGCGCTCGAGGGA
>OHON01000325.1_pt1 | contig 26807 bp, 29 predicted proteins | sample 1569831 | NCBI WGS metagenome assembly OHON01 (sample SAMEA3879512, study PRJEB24766) | human gut metagenome | biome: human-associated habitat; feature: feces | place: USA | collected 1985/1987
CGAAGCGAGCCGCTTCTTTAGGATCGGTCTGGTTCGCTTCCTCTTCAGAAACATTGACAGTTCCCTCATTGCCGGAAAGCTTGCCCAGCTCCGCTTCTACCGTAACGCCGGTGCGGGAGGCGGTTTCCACCACCTTGCGCGTGATTTTTACGTTTTCCTCAAAGGGAAGCATAGAGGCGTCGATCATTACGGAAGTGAACCCAGCATTGATAGCCTCGCAGATAAAATCGTAATCGGTGGCGTGGTCCAGATGCAAAGCGACCGGCACCTTGGCGTCGGCAGCGGCGATCTGAGCAATTTGGGCTAAATACTTGACGCCGTCACAGAAATCGCATTCGATTTTTCCGGCCTGTAGAATCACGGGCACATTTTCTGTTTCCGCCGCATGGATAATCGCCTGGGCGGAATCCAGGGACCAGAATTCAAAGGCACCTACCGCGTATTTTTCCTTCTGAGCGGTAACCAGAAGCTCTTTCATTGTTGTTAAAGCCATGGGAACGTCTCTCCTTATAAAATTTTGTGGGATTCCTGCAGGATCTCCATACATTGCTTGGCGTAATCCTCAATCCAGCCGGGAAGCTCGCCTTCATGGGGCATAGAGATGTTTTCACAGATGCCGCGCGATTTCAACGCCAAACCCAGCAGCCGAAACAGCGTGGAGGTCTGGGGACGCCTGCTCATACATTCCGTGACGCAGTCCTGAAGCCGGGTGATATAAGCTTGAATTTCAGAAACCTTTTTCTGGTTGCCAGCCTGAGCATACTCCCACAGCCTGACAAAGGGAAGCGGATCAATTTGGATCAGGCTGACCACAAAGCCCGAAGCGCCGGAAAGCAAGCTTTCTCCTAAGAGAACTTCCTTGCCCTGAAATACATAAAGGTCATCCCGGGCCTTGAAGTGATCCAACAGGGATAAAAAGCGTTCTCTATCACCGCTGGAGTCCTTGATGCCTACTACGTTTTCGTGCTGGACCAAATCGGAGATCAGACCTTCATCCAGCTTGACACCGGTGAAATCAGGAATATCGTAGACCAGTACCGGCAGAGGGCTTTGGTCGATAAAGCGTAAAAAGATATTTTTGATTTCCTCCTGGGAGTAATCGAAATATCCGGGAGCGGTCATTACGGCGATATCGGCGCCGGCGTCCGCCATGGCTTTAGCATTTTCCAGCATATCATTGAGCCCGCTCGCCATAACGCCGGCGAAAATCGTGGTATCCTCTTTCTTCGCGCTGACAGCGGCCCTGCAGATTTTGATTCGGTCCTCCCGGCCGAACCAAGGGCCTCTGCCGGTGCTGCCTAAAGCGAAGATACCCTTGCAGCCGAGGCCGGTCATCTCATTGCATACGGAAATCAAGCCATGAGTGTCCACCTGCCCCTGGCTGTCGCAAGGAGTCACCACCGGGACTAAAATGCCAAACTTTTTCATACGCATCCCACCTTTTCCTTGTTTAATGTAAAAAACTGTTTCTCTATTCTATCTATATTTCCGCCTGCTCTGCTAAGCTTTGCAGAAGTGAAAGAGACTGCCGCATTTCGGACAGAGGCTGCCGGTAATCAGCGGTTTCTATGCTAAGTGCTCCGCGGTAACCGATCTGTTTTAACGCCTTGATAAAATAAGCTTGAATTTCCTGGTCATATTCCAGGGGAAGGCTTCTGCCTACCAGCGCCGCTGTGTGCGTGTGATAAAGATCATCCCCGGCGGCTAGAATACTGCTCATGCCTTCCTTTTCTACCTGCATGTGGAAATAATCAGCCAGGGCCTTTACATACGGGTGATTGATTTTCCTGGCCAGAGCCACCCCTTCGATCACGGTTTTCATCAGGTTGGTTTCCGTTCCATTGATAGGTTCCAGCACGATTACCACGTCATGCTTGGCAGCGATCTCTCCGGCCATACGGCCAAACTCCTCAAACTGCCTCCAGGCTTTTTCCATGGGGAAGCCGCCTGGAACGTTTCTTGCCCCGCAGCTGCCGAGGACTACCGCCCGGTTTCCAAGCCTTTGTGCCCGTGACAGGGCTGTTTCGCAGTAGGCTGCGGCGGTTTTCAGATTTACATCGTTTCCGGTGACCCGGACGCTTTTGGGAAGAAACATATTGCTGGCGAGGCAAGGAAGATTTTCCGATTTTAACTGGGCAAGGATTTTCTCAAAGGATTGATCGGTTTCCGCTGCTATGGAGCACAGCGGCAGTTCTATGTAATCGAATCCGGCTTCTTTCACCTCCCTGATATAACAGGCAGGCGCGCAATAACCGATTTTCATGTCAAACGCCCCCTTTTCGTTTAAACGGATTTGATTGGGGACGCTTCAATCTTTTCTTGAAGCAGCTTCCAGTACAGATCTGCGTCGATGGGAAATTCAATTGTAGAATCCGTCCAGGAGGACAGGTTCACGGCATTAATCAGAGACAGGGCGTTGATTCCCTCCGGACCGGGAGCGATCAGTTTCTCACCGTTGAGAATGGCGTTGATGACATTTTGGATAATGCCCTTGTGTGCCGTTTCTTCTCCCTCAGGACGAATCACGCGCCGATTGCAGGCGGGACGATCGAAGCCGGTGCCGTGGTTTTCCGCTTCCGAACGGCTGAACGCAGGCTCGGCAATGACATTTTCATCAAAAATGAAGGAATCGCCGCCCTCGTAAACCAGCCGGCCCATATCGCAGGAAACCTCTAGGCGGTTGGTGCCGGGGGATTCGCCGGTGGAAGCCAGCAGCGTGCCGGTAAAGCCCTTTTCGTATTCCATAAAGACGGAAACGTCATCCTCGACCTCGATCTGATGATATTTGCCGCAGATGGATTTGGCCCAGAGCCGTTCCGGCATACCGAAAATCCAATACAAAAGATCCATATTGTGGGGACATTGATTGATCAGCATCCCACTGCCCTCGCCGGCCCAGGTGGCTCGCCAGCCGCCCAGATTGTAATAGGCCTGGGAGCGGTACCAGTCGGTGCAGATCCAAACATAACGTTTCAGAGCACCGAGCTCTCCGCTATGAACCATATCCCGGATTTTCCGGAACACCGGATTGGTACGCTGGTTATGCATCATGGAGAATACCCGGTCGGAGCCCTCCGCAGCCTCAAGCAACTCGCCTACGTTTTTTGTATAAACGCCGATAGGCTTATCGCAGATCAAATGCTTTCCGGACTTTAAGGCGGCGATACTGATGGGAACATGGTCATAATGAGGCGTGGTAACAAACACGGCGTCGATCTCCGGATCGGCCAGCAGACTGTCGCTGTCGCTGTAATAGCGGAACAGCCCGCCGTACTGCTTTTGAAATTTGGAAAGAACCTTGGGGTCCCGGTCGCAGATTGCAACCAATCTTCCGTTTTTCAGCTCATGATTCACGAAAAAACCAAGGTATTTGCTGCCTTGGATTCCTACGCCAATGATACCGAATCGAACTTCTTGCATAGGTTTCACAGCCTCCGATTTATTATTTTGTTTTAATTATACATACCACTTTTTGAAAAGTCAACCTATTTTATAAAAATAGTCGGACTATTTTTATATAAACCTGGATTTATAGAAATAAAAACCAGTCTAATTTTGCGGTAAATTCTCGTTTAAACACACCGTACAATAAAATATTTTTCTCTCCGCTTTCTTAAAAATTCCAAAATAAAATTCTTGAAAAAGCGCTTAAATTCTAGAAATATTCAGCATTTTTAGAAAATTTAACTTTTTGAGCCAATGGGTTGGATTTCTATAGCTTGACATTGCGGTTGGTTTCGGCGTATAATGATTTCAATATAAAAAATCGGTCCGATTTAATTTTTCCTTTTTAAATTTGACCGATTCCCGTTGGCCGATGATAAGGTTTCGCTCCAAATAATTGATAATGGAGAGACAAAGAATGAAAAAGAAGCAGTACCGCTATTTACAAGTGAAAAAAGAACTGTTTGACTACATTCAGGGGCTTCCCGACCAGACCAGGATTCCGCCCAGAACAGAGCTGGTGGAACGGTTTCACGTTACCCGCACTACAGTGGACAGGGCTATTTCGGAGTTAATCGGCAAGGGCTATTTAACTTCAAAAATCGGCAGCGGAACCTATGTGGTAAAAGGCAAGACCAGCCCCCTGGAGCCAAACCAATCCATCGATAATTGGGGACTGATCCTGCCCAATATCGCTAAAGATTCCTACCCTGAGCTGGTCCGGGCGGTGGAGGATGTTTGTTGTGCCTCCATGATTAATCTTATTATCTGTAATACCGACAACGACAGTCAAAAGGAATACAGGTATATGCAGAAGCTGATGAATTCCAATGTTTCCGGGATTATTATCGTACCTACGGTAAATAACGTTCTGCTGGACGGCTACCGGGAGCTGAAGGATCATGGAATCAAATATGTTTTCTGCAACCGGCGGGTCGAAGGCTTAAACGCTCCAAAGGTAGTGGGGAATGACTTTTACGGCTCCAATTTGGTGACTAAATATTTGCTGAGCAAAGGGTGGAAAAAACCGGCGTATATCTCCGTGCCCTATTATTCCACCTCGGAGCAGCGGTGTATTGGCTACCAAAGCGCCTTGTGTGAAAACAATATCCCGCTGCGGGAGGAATATGTTATCTTTTCGGAAACCGCTGGGAAAAGCCACAAAAAGCGGGGCTATGAAATGATGAAGCAGCTGCTGGCCTTGCCGGAGCCGCCGGATTCGGTGGTTTGCTTCAACGATATGCTTGCAGTTGGAGTATATCAGGCGCTGGAGGAAGCCGGCCTAATGCCTGGAAAGGATATTGGAGTGGTAGGCTACGATAACACTCACATTTCTGCGGAGCTGCCGGTCAGGCTGACGACGGTTCGCTTTCCTTCCTATGAGATCGGTAAAAAAGCCTCCGAGATTTTATTGGATATGGTCAACGGCGTAGAGTATAAGGAAAACCATACAGTAATTTTCCAACCGGAGCTGATTATACGGGACAGCTGCTGAAAAGCTGACGGCTATCATAAATTTTCATGGTGCTCATTTCGATCCAATTGGCTCAATTCAAGCCTAATTGTTCAACAAAAGCGCTGGAAGAGAGAAATCTCTTCCAGCGCTTTTGTTTTGGAAAGATTAATCTTGAAAACTCGGCAGGGCATCTGAGAAAAGTGTAGGAAAAACGCGCTTCCGGGATTTCTGGCAATCGGTCACCCGGCTGAAAAGCAATGATCCGTCACAATTTGGCTGCTGATGGCGCCGCTGTACAGCCGGCGGTAACGGCAGGCTGACAATATGGTAAAAGCTCAGGAGTCCAAGCTTATGGGACAGTATTCGCAGGCAAAAAGGTCTGCTTTTAAAAGGCTGAAGGACAAGCTGAGTTGAGGCGGTGAATAAATTTTAAGAAAAATTATCAGACTGCTTGAAATTAATGGTACAATCTGCTATACTAATTTCAAAATAAACGGTCTAATTATAAATTGGACTGATCTTTTTAATTATATTTTGGAGGTGCATCTTAGTTGGAGAAGCTATTTGAACGGCCGATATTTTTTGAGCGAAATCGTGTTTTCCGCATTTATAAGGGCGGGCTGCTGTTCCACGATTTCTTCGGTGACGAGGCGAAGGATGGCAACTATCCGGAGGAATGGGTGGCTTCGTCAGTGCGGGCGATGAACCTGGACAGCACGAACGAGAAGGAGGGCATTTCTAAAATCAAGGGAACGGAGCTTTATCTGGATGAAGCTTTAGAAAAGTATCCTCGGGAAATTCTCGGAGACTGCCCCAAATGGGACGTGCTGGTAAAGCTGCTGGACAGTGGGATCCGGCTGCCAATGCAGTGCCATCCTGACCGGGAGTTTGCCAAAAGGTATTTCCACAGCGAGTACGGAAAGGCGGAAATGTGGATCGTTGTTGCAACCCGGGAAAACGCGAAGCTGTTTTTGGGCTTTAATAAAAAGATGAATCAGGAAGAATTTACCAAGCTGGTGGAGCGGAGCCTGACGGAAAAGGAGTGTATGACCGAATGTGTGAATGAGATTCCTGTGAAAAAGGGCGACGCCTATTTGATTCCCGGCAGAACCATTCATGCTATTGGCTACGGATGCTTGATTTTAGAAATCCAGGAACCTTCCGATCTCTCGGTATGCCCGGAATACTGGTGCGGCGACAGAAGAAGCGCTCCCTATGAGATGTATATGGATCTGGAGCCGGAAATTGCCCTGAAATGCTTTGATTATACGCTCTATGGAGATGTACCGGTCAATATGGCAAGAAAACTTCCGAGAGTAAAGGAGAGAACAGAGCATACTTTGCAGGAAATTATCGTAAACAAGGAAGATACTCCGTTTTTTGCCGTGAATCGTGTAGAGGTCAACGGCGGAACTTTAAGCCTGACGGATTCTCCGGCGGTTTATGTCATCACCGAAGGGGAGGGCGTGTTACATATGAAGGACGGATATGAAAAAAGGATCTCCAAGGGAGACTATTTTCTGCTTCCCCGGTGTCTGGAAGGCTTGTGCAGCCTAGAGGCTTCGGAGCATTTGGAAGCCTATGTGTGTATGCCTCCCATGTAAGGCTTCCGAAAACCAGCGGCCCGCATGCGCAGGAGGCGCGGCCGGCGGCTTTCCTTTGGCAGGCCGGCGGAAACAGCCGTGGATTTCAGGCCGGCGGTCCTTTCGGGTCCCGCCAAGCGCAGGTCCGTTAAAAGCGGTGACTGCAGCACGGCGGCTGGGAGAAACGGGAGGAAAACACAGCCGTAGGCCTGAAAGCTATTTAAAAATGTTTCAGGCCTGGAACAGGCTCCAGACGGCAAACGGTCTCATTGGAACGCGGGAGAACGCAAAAACAAAAATTCCCGACGGAAAAGGAAAGTTTTTAGAAAGTAGGAAAACCCATAAAATAAAAGGCTCCGGAGTGGGCCTTGCAAAGGAGGCGAAACTTTACCTGGCTTCGGCGGAAGGCTCACAAAAATTTTTATGTTGGCAGAAAAAGGAGATGCTTTATGAAGCTTACGAAGGAACAGGAGGATATCCTGAACGGTAAAGAGGGCGAATTTAAACAGGGGCTCATGAGGCTGCTGGTGGATTGGGGCACCGCTATGAAAGCGGAGAGAATGGTTCCGGTTACCAATGTGCAGCCCAATAATTTGAACATCCCCGGCAGCAACCTGGCCGATACCTACAAAAGCCTTGATGATATTATGGCAGGAGTGCTGGATCAATGTTCTTATTGTGCGAAGGTAAAGGCCACTACCCATATCAGCACCTGTAATATTGAACTGCCTGGACTGGATTCCAAAATCCCGGCGTACGCGAAAAAAATGATCGACGCTACCAGGCCCAACGGATTGGTGCTGACCTGGAGCTGTACCCCTTACCTGATCAGCAACGTCCCAATGCCCGGCGAGCGCTGCTGCTGGACGGAATCTCACGCCGTGATCTTTATTAATTCCATGCTGGGAGCCAGATCTACCCGAAACGGCGCGGAATCCTCCTATGCGGCCGCGATTTTGGGGATTGCTCCGGAGTTCGGCGTGATGCTGGATGAGGGCAGAAAAGGGAATCTGATCATTGACATTCAAACAGAACTTGAGGATCCCATTGAGTGGGGCGCCCTGGGCTATTTTATCGGAAAAAAAGCGGATCTGCGGATTCCTGTAATCACCGGAGGCCATCCAATCTCCATTGAGGCGGCCCAGCAGCTTTGCTCGGCTATGGCATCCTCCGGCGGCGTCACCATGTTCCATATGGTGGGAGTCACCCCGGAGGCGCGGACCCTGAAAGACGCGGTCGGCGACGTGATCCCGGAGGAACGCTATGTGTTCGGTAAAAGAGAGCTTGAGGAAACCATCGAAAGCCTGCGGGAATTCCATGACGAGAAGGTTGATTTCGTCTATTTGGGCTGTCCTCATACGACGCTGTACAAAATTGCTAAAATCTCTCAGATGCTGGAGGGAAAGAAAATCCATAAGGATGTCTATTTTGAACTGTATACCCAATATGGTATTCGTGAAAACGCGAGAAGGCTGGGCTATATCGATGTGATCGAAAAAGCGGGCGGTAAGGTATATGTGGATACCTGCTCCTGCAATATGGACTATTTAAACAATCGTACCATGCTGACAGATTCTGTCAAACAAGCCCATTACGCCAGAGGAACCATTAACAGCCGGGCCGCTCTGGAGACTACGGAGAATTGTGTGAAAGCTGCAATAGAGGGTAGGTGGTCTGCGAAATGAAAAAGACAATTATTAAAGCGAGATGCATCTCTCCGGGCGTCGCGGAGGGCGAGGCGCTGGTGAGCAAGAGCAGGATTTCCTTCTGGGGCGGCGCCGACGTTATGAAGGGAATTTTTACGGAAAGAGGCCATGAGCTGGAAAATTGCTCCTTTAAGGATAAGATTCTGGTGTTTCAGTCCACGAAAGGTTCTTCCGGAACCAGCGGTATGCTGAAATGGAGCAAAATTAACGGCGTGGCTCCCAGAGCCTTTATCAATTCCGATCTGGATGCCTTGGCGGTGCTGAGCTGCGTCGCCTGCAAATTTCCTATGGTTGCCGAGCCGGAGGAGGATGTGTTCTCCATCATCAAAACCGGGGATTGGGTCAAGGTTGATGCGACCAACGGGATCATAGAGGTAACCCATAAGGAATAGAGGAAAATGAACCTGCCCGGCCTTGAAAACCGGAGCAGAACTGACTGAGGCCGCGTAATGCATAAAGAATGAAGGCCTCCGGCCTGCGAAAAAGCCGGAAAATGTGTATAGAGGCTGTGCGGCAAAGCCGGGTGCGAAAAACTAGAAGGAAATCGAACCGATGCCATAGGAAAGAACGGGAGGGATTTTATGCGGAACGATCAGGCGATAAAATTTAAGAACCTGAAAAGAGGGCAGTTTCTTCATTCCAACTTTCTCTATACCGATTATACCTTGGATTATACCTTGGCTTCTCTGGAACGCATTGGCGCCAAAAAACTGGAATTCTACGGCGCGGAGCCGCATTTGTGCTTTTACGATTTGACCTACGGGGATATGGCGGGATTCAAGCGGAAGCTGGATCGTCACGGCCTTAGTATCGTGGAGATCAATCCAGAATGCTGCACCTATCCCAACAATCTGGCTTCCAAGGATCCTGTCACCCGCCTTCGTTCCTTCCGATACTTTGAAAATGTGATTCATACGGCGGGAGTGATCGGGGCAGCCACAGTGGTAATGTGTCCAGGAAGCGCCCGAAAGGATGAAGATCCGGAGGAAGCGTGGAAGCTGGCGGCAGATTCCATGAGCAGGCTCGCTGATATCGCGGAAATGGAAGGAATCACCATTGTGATGGAGGCGACCACCCGGAATTATACGGTGACCACGGATCATAGAAGGATGAAGCGGTTCCTGGACGCCTGCGGGAAAGATAACCTGGGAGTTGTGGTGGATCTAATGTGCCTGGCCCAAACCGGAGAGACGGCGCAGGAGGCCTATGACGCCTGTGGCAAAGACAAGATCCGTTCCGTCCATTATAGAGACGGGGTGCTTCTCGAAACGGGCTCATGGGCCAACCGTGTCCCGGGAGAAGGCACTCTGAGCCTAGACGCCGACCTACAGGTATTCGACGAGCAGGAGTATCAGGGCTATTTCGGAAGTGAAATCCGCTGGAGTACGGATCCGGATCTGAATACGCCGGAACTGGTCTGCAAAAAAATTCAGGATTGGATTGATCTGCATTTTTGAGAGGCAGTGACTGGTTTTACCACATTGGCAACTGCCATGCCTGTGAAAAAGCTGCTGACAGGGGCTTTTCCTGAAAGGGTAAGGCCCCTGCCCTTTATAGCGCTTGGGTTTTGTGAGAAACAGATCTCTGAAGCAATAGGAAGGGGCACAGGCGCCTTCTATTGAGCGTAGGACTATAGGAACCATTAGCCGTTTGAAGGAGGAACCAGCGGCTTTTTGTCTCCGGCATGTCAGCCTGGAAAGCCGGATTTCACAAGACGGCTAAGCAATAGAGAAATAAACGGCTGGCGCTCTGTGTGGCATGACGGCTCTTACATGAAAGAATAAAGAAAACCGGTCCGGACAACCGGCCGAAAGACCCAGCAGATAGGAGGAGTTTCTGATGATCAAGCTATATACGGATGTTTTGGTTGTGGGCGGCGGGGCAGCCGGCTTAAAAGCGGCGCTGACCGCGGCGGACCGGGGCGTCCAGGTTATCCTGGCGGTGGATTATCCCTACAGCGGATCCACATTTTATGCCAATTCCCCGGAATGGGGGCTCACCTGCGCCCGAGATGAGGCAGACGTAGAGGCGCTTTATCAGGATATTATCCATGCCTCCCACGGCTGTCTGAATCCGGTGCTGGCGCGCCGGATGGCAGAGGAATCCCGACAGGGCTTCGAGGAACTGAAGGGCTACGGCCTGGAGTTTACAAACAGCAAGGATATCGGTATGGTGAGCTGCTTTGGCAAGACAGCGAGAGGCGGAGTGCTGAATGATTTAAACCAGGCGGTAGACGCTTATCAAGAGCAGATTGAGGCTCGGCCCAAACTCAAGGTGGTATCCGGGATTACCGCTTTTACTCTGGTGATGAAGGAAGGCGCCTGCCGGGGCGTGATCGGCTTTCAAAAGGACGGAGAGATCACAGTCCTCTTGGCTTCAGCTACTGTTCTGGCCTGCGGCGGCGGGGAAAACCTATATCAGTATTCCTATGCGGTAGGGCCCTTAAACGGAAGCGCTTACGCTATGGCGGCCCGCCATGGCGCGAGAATCGTAAATTTGGAATTTGTCCAGTTCATCAACGCCACGCTGGAGCCGGCAGGAGGACTGAACTACTTTCAAGGGGCGTTTGCCGCCGCGAAAAGCTTTACCAACCGCTCGGGGGAGCGATTTTTAGAAAAATATCTTCCCAGGGGCTGCACTGCGGAGGAATGTATGAAGCTTCGCAGCTCCCACGGCCCGTTTTCCTCTGAAGATGTTTCCAAATATTTCGATATTGCGGTAGCCGCGGAAGGCGGGGCCGTGATCGTCAGCGACCTGAAAAAGCTGGAGGCGCCTGAGTTTACCTCCTGGAAAAAATTTCTCACCGGCTCCCACTATCCCTTTGATACGCCGATGACGATTTATCCCCACGCCCATGCCTTCAACGGCGGGATTTTGGCGGGAAACGATATTACTACGGATATCCCCGGACTGTACGCAGCCGGAGAATCCATGGGTGGCTGCCACGGCGCCAACCGTATGGGAGGAAACGCTATCATGGCGGCCCAGGTATTTGGAAAGCTTTCCGCCAACGCGGCGGCAGATTACGCGAAAGCAAGGGGAAATACCGACGACGTGACCAGTGAGGAAAGCCTTGCGATGATCGAGCAGGCCTGCTATTCTAAGGAGAGACAGGGAAAAATGCCTCCCGAAAAGGCTATGGAGGCCGTTCAAAAAATCGTCCAAAAAGCAGCGTTCCTGGAAAGAACGGAAGAAAAGCTTAACGAGGGTATCCGTAGTCTGGAACGGCTTCGGGAAGCGTACGCTCCTATGGCGTTTTTGGATACGCCTCAGGCGGCCTCCGCGTTTTCCACATACAATGCGGTCTGCTCCGCGCTTTTAATGCTGACCGCTATGCGGGAGCGCAGAGAAACCCGGGGTGCACATCTGCGTCTGGATTACCCTGAAAAAACAGACGGAAATATGCGATATGTAACTTTCCGGCCTTCGGGAGAGGTAGCCTTTGGCCCAGTAAGATGAAAGTAAATAAGGGCTAAAGAGTCTGAGAACGAAAAGCATAGTTTTAAATGCCGGCTTACGTCCGCCGCAAACAGGCAAAGCGGGCTAAAAAGGCGGAGTCATTAAAATGCGAAAGCATCAATAAGAGTCGGCCCAAAAACATAAGAAAATTGCTTGTCAATGTCTAGAAATGTTTTACGGGGCGCAAAACGGCTGAGAAGGAAGTGGTTTGTATTAAGATTCTGTGTGTCGGATTGATGGTTTGTGACTTAATGGTAAAACCAGTGACGGAGCAGGCGCTCCGAGAGGATACGTCCCAAGCGGAGATGATCCGTATGCAGGTAGGCGGCGACGCGTTTAATGTGGCGTCAAACTTGGCGGCGCTGGGAGTCGAAACAGCACTGTACAGCGCTGTAGGCCGGGATGCTTTCGGGGATTTTGCTTTGGCTTATGCAGAGAAGTTGGGTGTTCCTGCGCAGTGGATTCAAAAAACAGACCGCCCAACTTCCGTTACAGCCGTGCTGATCCATCCCGATGGGGAACGAAATTTTGTGGTGCAGAAAGGGGCAAGCCAGCAGCTTCGCGAGGAGGAAATCAGCGATGAATTATTAAAAGCTTATGATATGATCTATATTGGCAGCGCCTGCGGGCTTCCCGAATTGGAGGGAGAAAGCCTGACGCGTTTACTAAAAAGGGCTAAAGATTTGGGCCGGCTGACCGCTATGGATATTACGGGAGAGGCCTTGCAGGAGAAAGCTTCTCAGCTTCTGCCCGCTTTGGCGCTGTTGGATTATTTCCTTCCCAGCTCTTACGAAGCCATGGAGCTTTCTGGAGAAAAGACGCCGGAGGCTGCAGCGGCTTACTTTCATCGGCATGGTGTGCCGGTGGCGGTGATTAAATTGGGCAAACAGGGGGCCTTGCTTTCTGACGGCAGAAAGCAGAAAAGATTTTCCGCCTATGAGGGGCCGGTGATTGATACTACCGGCGCGGGAGATGCCTTTGTGTCCGGCTTTTTAGCTGGAATTAGCAGAGAAAAGGAGCTCTCGGATTGTGTAAGGCTGGGAAACGGTGCCGGAACCCTATGTGTTGGAAAAGTAGGCGCTTCCGGAACACTGCCGGCTTTTAAGGAATTATCAGCTTTTATTGGCAGCGACTGATTTACAGCAATATGAAAAGTACGCTTTATAGAAAGAAGCGGCGCGCAAAAACCGCCTTTCTGCATCACAGCAGAAGGGCGGTTTTTGTTTTGCGCTATTCGGTGAAACACTTAACGGATCAAACACTAAAAACCCTGCCTGAACAGGGGTGCTCAAAAGAGAAAGCACATGATGCATAATTTTTTGAAAAAATAATTGATTATTGTTTGGCACCATCCAGCACCTTTTATGTCACAGCGGGTCTGCGGGTAGGAATGTATGAGGGCATAAAAGGGCGGATGCCTTTCAATAAGCTGTAAAGCATACACCAAGCTTCCATATATGATAAGATAGCGGGTATGATTCGCATCGGCCGGCTAACATCTTTTCATATTCATTTGCATATCCATTAATGGAGGTGAAAGGTTTTGGAGAGCGCGCAGCGAGAATTAGTCAATGTTCTGCTAAAGCTTATTTTTTCCCAGGGACTTATATCAAGAACTACCTATTCTGAAGCGATAAATTTAGTGTATTCTGTAATGGATTTTTCAGAGCTGTTACGGTATCCTGTGTGCTTAACAAAGGAGGCAAGAGCACATGAATGTACTCAAGATACGCAATGAAATGAGAAACGGAAAGTCAATCTTCGATATGCCGTTACGCGTAACTTTTTATGCAAGGGTTTCCACAGATAAGGACGAACAGCTGAACAGTCTGGAGAATCAGATACAATATTACACTGACTTGATTCAGTCGAAAGTAAGCTGGACCTATATTCCAGGATACATCGACGAGGGAATCAGTGGGACGAGTACAAAAAAGCGGGATAGCTTCCTTCAAATGATAGGAGATGCCAAAGCAGGACGCTTTGATTTTATCATTACAAAGGAGATATCCCGCTTTTCCCGTTCTACTTTGGATAGTATCCAGTATACGCAGGAATTGCTGGAGCATAATGTCGGAGTGCTTTTTCAAAATGACAATATTAATACTCTGGATCCGGACAGCGAATTCCGGCTGGTAGTTATGGCCGGGGTTGCACAGGACGAAGTGCGGAAATTATCCGAGAGGTTAAAATTCGGCTTCCGGCAGGCTATCAAAAACGGTCATGTATTGGGTAACGATAAATTATGGGGATACGACAAAAAAGACTGCATCCTTACAATAAATGAGTCAGAGGCAAAGGCTGTCCGACGAATTTTCGACCTCTATGCCAATCAGAAAATGGGTATCCGGAGGATTTCTCAAAAGTTATATGATGAGGGATTTACCAGCCGGCGTGGAAACGCCTTCAACGTACTAACGATCCGGCATATCCTGGAAAACCCAAAATATAAAGGATGGTACTGTGCCAACAAGTCTCAGACTGTGGATTACCGCAGCAAAAGAAAAATTTTCCTGGAGGAAGACGAATGGATTATGTATCCTGATCCCTCCATCCCTGCGATTGTATCGGAAGAATTGTGGGACCGGGCCAACGCTCTCTATAAGCGGCGCCGCCAGCAAATGCTGTCTCACCAGAATGCTGCCGAGTTTCATAATCGATATCCGTATAGCGGAAAAATCATATGTGAGGAACATGGCACCAGCTTTCATAGGCAAGTACGGAAAAGCATGAAAGGAGAAAAAGAAGCCTGGCAATGCCGGGTGTACCGGAATCGTGGGCGAGCAGGCTGCTCTGCTCCGCAGCTGTTGACCGAAGAATTGGATCAGATCATGGCACGAATATTTGACCAGCTTGCTCAGGATAAGCAAGCCATTGTGGAGGCAGTGGTCAAAATCATTCGTTCCGTTCCTAACGAACTCGATTATCAGCAGGATATCAGACGAATTGCAGAGGAAATTTCCGCTATCATTTGGAAAAAGGACCGTTTACTGGAAATGAGCATAGAGAGGGCGCTTTCTACAACGGAATTTAAGCAGCGCAATGAAAGGTTCAACCAGCAGCTCCAAGAACTGGAGAGACAAAAAAGAAGTCTTGAATTGGAAAAGGATAAAAGTAAAAGCTCTGTAGATCAATTAAGTAAAATCAAAACTGCTCTGGAAGAGGAAATCACCTTTCAGAATGGAATCAATTCCGCTTTGGTGACCACTATCCTGGATCATATTGTGGTCAAAAAGGACTCTACCCGAGAGGTAATGCATTTGGATATCCATTTAAAATTAGGTGAGCCCTATGAGGCCATTATTGATCGTAAAAATTCCTCCTTCAGCTTCAACCGTCTAAAAAATATTATTCCAGCCAAAGCGATCAGGATGACCTGGTCTCCATCGGTACCATTGGATTGATTAAAGCGGTTAACACCTTTGACAGCAGCAAGGGAATCCGTCTATCCAGCTATGCGGCCAGGTGCATTGAAAAATCAATCCCCTCATAACGGCTCTTTTGGGTTCAGAGCAGGAAAAAGAAGCTCCCTTTTCCGGGAACGCTCCAAAATGGCGGTTTTTCTTAAAAATCAGCGACAGTTTGTATGTGTTCAGTAAACAAAGAAACGGACGAACGATTTATAGTCCCCTTGCAATCCACAGTTTTTTGTTTCTTCGTCCGAAGAAGCTCACCGACGCCGAAAAGTTTAATATCCAATATCCCAATCCGGCAATGCTCACGACAACGGCGGACAAGCTGCGGTACTACCGATACAAAAAATCCCTGCTCCAGCGGGAAGTCGCTGAATACGCAGGGATTAACGAGAGCACCTATATTCATTATGAGAATCCGGATCATGACTACTGCTCGGTGGACAAGCTCGACCGGATCGCGGAACTGCTGGAAGTGAAAATCACTGACCTGCTGGACGAGTACAACCGATTCCTCTATGACGGGCAAGGCTGGCAAATACGGAAGATTCGCAAAAGCATGGGCTTGACACAGTACCAATTCGGAAAGCTGTACGGCGTGAGTGCCGGAGCAGTGAAACGGTGGGAAAGCGGAAAAGTGAGGGTGACAAAAGGGACTTGGGAGAGGATAAAATCTATTTGAATAATGCAACCGGGTTTCCAAAATTTAAGCTTTATAGCTTCTTTATATATATTACTATTAAATTTGACTTTATATTATTGAAAAATGCTTGCATTGATAATCAACTGTACTGATGTTACAATAAAATAAAAGGAGGTATAGTACATGATTAACATTCATGATTATTTTTCAATTGATTGGAAGGCGACTGGAGATAATTTACGTGATCTTATGTCAGATACAGTATCCGAGGAAACGTTAGCGAAATCCATGTATGTTACTAAGAGAACTATTTATAATTGGTGCAGTGGAAAATCACATCCTAGTATTGACCAGTTAGTTCTCTTAGCGATATTTTTCAACGTAGATATATTAGATATCTTGGCCACAAAAGGGGAGAACAATAAATGCATCGAAAGATCGGATTTGTGTGAAATAGAGGAATTAGAAAAAAGTTTAGATATTGATAGTTCTTCATCAAAATATGAAATACAAAATGAACTGAATTTTATACATACTGTTCTGAAAAATGAATATGCCAAAAAGTGCTTTCCGATAAATACGCTTGAAGACTTTTTGATTTGTTTACCATTATTTTCATTACGCGATATACGAGATTTTCTTCAAAGAATAGAAGGAAATTGGGGGAAAAGTAAAGGCCAGAAATATTATAGAAGAGAAAAATTGAAATATTTATACGACCATATAGAAAACAAGAAAGCCAAAAAATTCGTTGAGTTTTATAAGCAATATTTTTTAGAAAAACCATTTTTGGAAACGATCACTAATAATTCTAAATTAGATTATAAACATGTAAAACTTAACAGAGGTTTTGAAGAAACACAAAAGATAAGTGAAATTTATGATGAGTTCAAAAAAGAATATAAAAATTTCTGTAATCAGTTAAAATTACTTGATATTCTCCAAAATCTTAATGAAATGAAATCATACTTAGATATGATTTAAATTTGAAATTTATAAAATAGAAATGAGACGGTCAAGCCTAACCAGCCTGACCGTCTCATTTTATGTACCTACTTGCCGTTTTTTAAATCATCCTGAACGGCTTTCAGTAACGCTAGCTTCTGCTCTTTGGGGCATGGCAGTTTATTGAGATACTGCTCTACCGCCTCAGCATGAACAGAAGCTATTCTTTTTTGAAGTTCCCGCCAGCCCTGTTCTGTCTTAGGGTAGTGCATAATTACCTCCACTCTTTACCAAGCCCCCTTCCTTCTAACAGAATATGCGTGAAGCATTGTCCAACATGATTTTACTTTTTGGAAGTACGCTTGTAACGTTCAAAATCCTCTAGAACCTCGTTTTGAATTTCGGAAAGCTCGGAGATATATTTTAACATAAAGTTCCAACGTTCCATTGACATGAACCCTGTGCATTCAAGAGTGCCGATCAAATTGTTTGCCGACTGCATTTCTCGAAACAGCATATCTACTAAATCTTCATGTGTTACATTATTCATGACGTTTCTCTCCTTTTAAAATGTATTGTTCGTAGGTAATGGAGTTCAAAATTTCCCCGCTACCCTGTTCATCTCGAATGGTTGTCGTATGGGAATAGCAAGGTGGTGTTTCGCCAACAATTTCCTTTAACTTCTCGTATGTCATAGTGACAGGAACAGGTTTCTGAATCCCTCTGGAACAGCTATACAGCCTGAAATGTTCTGGATAGAAAGCAACGCGAGTTCCTTTTTCATACGCTTTTGAAACAGTATCAGCAGGAGTGGTACTCTCTTTCAAAAACTTCGGGCAAAGGTAAGCACCGAAATTTTCTACAAAGGGCAAATTTTCAATCCATGCACCACCATATTCCCACATTTGTTTGAGTTTCTTCATTGGAACAAATAAATCTTGTTTGTCCATACGTTTCATCAGTACATGAAGATGGTAGCTGCCGTTACCCTGCGGTTCTATGATACGGATATACTCGCAAGATGGATAGGAATACCGAAACCTGCTCCAAAATCTCTTAAAGTCCAGATTGACCTGCTTATAATCCCTCATAACATTGGAATAGATCAACGTCAAGAACTTCTCAGAGCAATGCCCTGTAAAGTTCAGATTGATAATCCTTCTCAGTTCATGACAGGACTTTTTAAATCTCTTTTCCATATCAATTGGACTTGCACGAGCTTTGCTCTCGATGTACTCTCCGGTTTCTAAATTGACATAACCCTGCCTGCTCACCTTGCGATAACGTGCAATACCAGTACAACGTTTCTCAACCGTAATAGCTTCTACAATGTGATTGGTATGGTACACTTTTGTTAATTGTCCGTTCTCAATTTGTTTCTTGTCTTCCATCAGACTACCTCCTGTATGTTCTAGTATTTAATAACGTTTTGGAAGAGAGAAAACATCAGGATTTTTTGAATATTCATAAAAAGTTCATAAATGTACTTTCTTGTTGAACTTGTTTTGCTTATCAGTAATAACGAAAAAAGTGTGTGTATCATAGCAAGGAATCTATCGTTTTTAGAAATTAGAACGGCAAAGATAAAATAAAGGGAACACAGGGACACGATACATCTGGGTAGAATCTACCTGAATTTCTGTGACAAAGCAGAGAGGAGGGGGAAAGATGATACGCATTGTCAAAGAAAGTATTGATGTAACAAGCGGTTTGGAAAAGGCAAAACGTGAGATTCTTGCAATTCGTCGTCAACTGGTACAAGACGGAAAGGTAAGCAACCATCTCGGTATCAGCTTTACAGTGGTAGACGATACATTGGCGACCATAATTGAAGAGCTTAGAAACCTTTAAGCCTTAAGAACCTTTCTTTTTGTCTCAGAAGCGGTTAAGAAGCTTATAGAACAAAAGAGATATGTTTTGCGAACAGCTTGCCCCGAAAAAGAAAAAGCCCTCTATGAGCCGTATAGACTGCATAGAGAGCAAACAGAAAGACGCCCTGATTTTGTTTCAGAGCGTCTTTTATTCATTATCTTGACTTAATTAAGCTTTTCAATCGCCGTATAGAGAGAACATGTTGCCTCCACTTGATTTTTATACTTTTCATCATCTAATCTATAAATGATACCAGAAGAATGTAGTAAGCGTTTAACTTCTGATGGCACTAAATTTTCACTGATGGGATGATAGCCGAAAACTTTCATGCAGTTAGCAATTCCATATGTGTTACTGTATTCTTCCTTTAAGTGCTTATATTCCCCAGTGGTTTTACAAAGATAATAAATGTTTTTTGATTCGTCCAATGTCCAGATTAAATCTTTGTCTTTCATGGATTTAAAGGCATTGATACAAGCCGTAAGGTGTCTGCTTTTTTCATATAGTCCATGACGGTCTTTGATTTTTTGGTAATCAGTAATCGTCATAATAGCATCATTATTTTTATTATTCTTATCTGGGAGTCCCCAACCGAAACCTATTAAATTTTCCGATTTACAAAACTCAAAAACGTCGGTTTTATCAATGATATTCATTTTTAATGTCCAAACAGCCATTGTATGACCTTCTTTCCTTTTGTTTTATTGTACCAGTTTAGTGAGAAAAAGCAAGCCTCAGATATTCTGAAAATGCTATTTACTGATTCTGAATGCGGTTACAGTTGCATTTTCTTCTGATTCAAATGTCCCAAACGAAATTCCATATTCACCGATCTGTGCAGAAGCGGTATAGCCGCCCATATTATCACTGAAATTAAAAGAAAAACTATCCCCAAACAGTTCTTTTAGTTCCGCAATGGTAGCGGTGTCTTTACCCGGTATCAGTAGATTAAGCGGTCCCTCAATAGCTAATAAGTAAGAATATGCTTCACCGCTTTCGCTGATGGAGAAGTAATACATTGTAGCTTCCGAGTCGGGAGCTTGATAGCAGTTACTCCCTCCCTCACTGAACAACGGTTTTGGCAAGGGATTATCTCCATAAATATCAACAACCGTCTCATCGAACAGTTGTGTTAATTCATCTGGAATTGTAAACCCGTTGGAACTTTCAGATTCAGAAGATGATTCTTCATTACCCGAAGCAGACGAAAATCCAAATGCATATTGGTATGCACTGAACAAGTCCCAACACCTTTCTGAACTACTTCCGTCAACATTGGTTACAAAGTAGTTTGGATTTTCGTTGTTAGGAGTAACGTCATCTTCGCCAGCTCCATCGGATATAATCACAAAGTCATCTGTAAAATCAATAATTTTTGTTCCTTTATCTGAAACAAATTCCGGTTGGGCAGATAGGTTATCAATCGGCAAACGATATAGACCGAATTTGTTAGTTTCAGAAGTAAAAGAACCATAAACATATCCATTATGTAACCGTAGTTGTCCTTTTAGTGGTATCTCTGCTTTGACAGATGTGTTTGTTTTGTTATCAAATTCATAGGTTGCGTTTTTCCCTCCGGATTCGTTCAGAGCATAAAAATATATCTTGTTATCAATAGGAAACGCATTCCAGATTCGAGGATATTCGCAGTATTCCTTATAGTCCTTGCCATCTAATTGGACGCTACATAAAATATGGTTACCCGGAACTGAAAGCTTTTTAATGAAATAGATGGTCTGATTTTGAATATAGCTAATACTTATTTCGCCGTAATTATCATTATCAGTATAAAGATTTGTCATCTTGTCCTGCTTTAAATCCAGCTTATAAATTCCCATTTTGTTTTCGCTGTCAACAGCAGTAAAATAGATGTTGCTATCTGCCTGCCATAGCTCATTGGAACCAATATCATACTGGGAATATTGTTTTGTTTCCAGATTGACTTTAAGCAAGAAGTCATTTGTACCAACATATTCTCCATTAGACTGTTGCAAACCGCAATAGATATTTCCTTCATAAACAACCACGCTGTCAAAGTACGTTTTTGCACCTGTTGAATTATCCAGCAAGGTTGTAAAACTGCCATCTTCCGAATTGCAATCAATTAGTTTGCCCTCAATGGAAGGGTCAGGAGCGTACATGTGTGTATCGTTTTTACAGTAGCTACTGGCAGGAACTTCTACCACCGTTCCATTGGAAGAATCCCCCTGTAAAGTGTTTGACGAGCAACCACCCAGTATAAACGCCAGTGAAAAGAGCGTCAGCAACAGAATTGATTTGAATTTTTGTTTTTCCATTGTTCCTATCTCCAATGCTTTTAAATTTACTGTTAAGCTATTTCGTAGAACAAACCGCCTTTCTCCCAATCCTTTGCGGTTAGTTCTCTTGTAAATAACCAAGGTTCCTCATAGGGAAACCATGACTCTATCCTATCCCTGATAATGTCCATATAGATTTCCACGTCATTATCTTCCGGGATAGAAGCTAAATAAGACAAAAAACGGTTTGCCGTTGAAACCTTATCGAAACGATATAATCTTTTTAGAATCATATCACATTGCGGCACTTTGCCATGTTCCGATAAATAACGCTTGATTTTTGTTACCACCTTATTTGTCCGTTGCCTGACTTTCGTATAAAAGTTTCTGATTTCATCATCACTTACATTAACGACAACAAAAAAGTCAATGCTTGATTCGTTCCAATCAGGTATGATTTTTTCTGTGCTTGCACCATTTACCCAGCTTCGGAGTATATCGTCAACAGGTGGTAAAGCGTGATAATAAAAAGCCATATTGTTCATATCTAAAACACCACTATTTTCTTTTGCCGTTGTATCTGTCATACTTTCGTTGAGCATTGTTCCATTCATGATTCAGCCTTTCGATTTTCTTTTTCTCCTCCCAGTCTTCGTCCATTTTCCTTGTGAACTCATCGATTGGGATTCCGAAGACTCCACAACACCCTACAGCAAGAAATACCCCTCCAATGACAGCCGTAAAGCCTGACGCTCCTCCAAAAGCATTGTGGAATACAGAAAGGTAAGTGACTATCCCTCCAGCAATAGCAAAGATTACACAAATAATTTTCGCCTTCATTTTTATTTATCCTCCATTATTGATTTTCGTTTATAGATAAATCGTTGAAAGAGCAAAGATATAGATACTTATATTATATCGTTCAATTTGTTTATTGTCAATTCAATTTGTGGTTTTTCAAAGCATAATTAACCCTATCTCCTTTACAATAACAAGGAGGTGGAATTTTATGAACTTTGGCAATATACTTAGAGAACTCTTAGAAGATAACGATATAACACAAAAGCAACTGGCAGACGATTTGAATATAGCGTCCACAACTATAGGCAATTACATTCGTGGACTGCGTGAACCCGACTTTCAAATATTGAAGCTGTTCGCTTCATACTTCCATGTCACTACCGACTATCTTTTAAACTTTCAGTCTGGCATTACCAAAGACCACGGAGAAGATGAATTGTTACATCTCTATCGGACACTTCCGGAAGATAAAAAAGAATTACTTTTGGAACAAGGTAAACTGCTGGTACGATTGAATTTGAAAGAAGATGTAAAATCATCAAAATCGACTTTACAAAGAAAAAATAACGTGGGATAATGTGAAACCGTCTACGGAAAACGTAGACGGTCTTTTTTATGAGAAAATGTTTTGCTTTTTTGGCGTATTCGGTTTATAATAAGGTTGTAAGGAAAGCCGTTATGTGATGAATTAAAATGTCACATAACTTAATATGGAGGATTAAATCAATGAAAGGACAGGATAACCGAAAATACGCCATCTATTCGAGAAAATCAAAATTCACCGGCAAGGGCGAAAGTATTGAAAACCAAATTGAGCTTTGTCGTCAACATATCAAACTCCACCATGACAATGTAACGGAAGAGGACATACTCGTTTTTGAGGACGAGGGATTCTCCGGCGGAAATGTCAACCGTCCGCAGTTTCAGGCTATGATGAAGCAAATCCGAGCGAATCAAATTCAGGCTGTGGTCTGCTACCGCTTAGACCGTATCAGCCGTAATGTAGGAGACTTCGCAAAGCTCAAAGACGAATTTGACTACTATAATGTGGAGTTTACTTCAATCCGGGACGATTTTGACACCACTTCCCCAAGCGGAAGAGCCATGATGATGATGGTATCCGTCTTTGCACAGTTGGAACGGGAAACCACCGCAGAGCGTATCCGAGACAATATGCACGAGCTTGCCAAGTCTGGACGGTGGCTCGGCGGCACAACGCCAACCGGCTATAAAAGTACGCAGATTGTCGGAAGCGTTACGGTGGACGGAAAAGAGAGAAAAGCCTACAAGCTGGACATCATCAAAGAAGAAGCGGAGATTATCAAACTGATTTTCTCGAAATTCTTAGAAACCAATTCGCTTACCAAGACTGATACTTACTTGTTGCAGAACAATGTCACCACAAAAAACGGGAAGAATTTCACCCGTTTTTCCATTCGTTCCATTCTGCAAAATCCGGTTTACATGATAGCCGACCAAAACGCATGGGCGTATTTTGATAGTTTAGGCGTGGAGATTTACGCCGAACAATCAGAGTTTGACGGCAAGCATGGCATTATGGCTTATAACAAAACCATTCAAAAATCCGGTAAGTCCAATCAAATGCGGGATATGGACGAATGGATTGTTGCAGTGGGAAAACACAAGGGCTTGATTGCTGGAGCCGATTGGGTGAAAGTACAGGAATTACTCAATCAAAACCGTTCTAAGTCCTACCGCAAGCCGAAAAGCAATGTGGCGTTGCTCTCCGGTCTGCTGTACTGTGGGAACTGCGGGAGCTTTATGCGTCCCAAGCTCAGCCAGCGGACAAACGCACAGGGAGAGAAGATTTACAGCTATCTCTGTGAAACCAAAGAGCGCAGTCGTTGTAAGCTCTGCAACAGCAAGAATCCCAACGGCAACGAGCTTGACAAAATGGTATGCGAACAAATCAAGCTGATTTCGGAAGATAGCTCCGACTTTATCAGAAATTTAGAGAGCGTGCAAAGAAAGCTGGAGGGCAACCGGGAAGAATACGACCAGCAGCTAAACGCTCTCAAAAAGGAATTGCAGGAGAATGAACAGCAGATTGCCAATCTGGTGGATACCCTTGCAAAAACGCCGAACACACCGGCATTTGATTATATCACTCAACAGATTAACACCCTCCACGAGAAAAACGAGAAAATCAAGAATCGGATTAACGAGCTGGAATCCCTCACGAAAAACCATCTCTATTCCAGCGAGGAATTTGACCGAACAAAAGAACTTTTAAAATCCTTCGGACAGTCCTTCGATACGATGGGAGTGGAACAGAAGCGAATGGCGCTTCGGGCGTTCATTCGCAGGATTATTTGGGACGGAAAAAACGTCCATGTGGTGCTGTTTGGCGACAGTGAAGCAGAGATTGATTCAGAAGATTTATTGGAAGCTCTCTCTGACAGCGCGGGCGCAGGACCGGAGGAAAGCGCAATGCCAAATGCGCGAACTGCCAGCGGCGGCTCGCCGCAGCCAAAGCGAGGGGATAGCGAATGAAGTCCTGATGTTTTTCCGAAATGGCAAAAAAAGTGCACAGGACGTATCAATGAACGAGCCGATTGATACAGACAAGGAAGGAAATACCTTGACCCTGATGGATGTAATGTCTACTGAGGATAATATCGTGGATAATTTGGATATCAAAATCAAGTCAGAACAATTGAAAAAGTATTTGGTGGAGGTGCTGACCCCCAGAGAAAGAATTATTATTGAACTGCGCTACGGGTTAAACGGCAGCCGCCCCCTGACCCAGAGAGAGGTCGCACAAAGGCTGAAGATCTCTCGCTCTTATGTTTCACGCATTGAGAAAAAAGCTTTGCTTACGCTGAGAAAGCGATTTGAACGGACGGAATTCAGCAGAATATAATTAATGGCAAAAGAGGAGGCGGATTGGTTCCGTCTCCTTTTCTCATCAAAACATAAGAAGATAGACCTGAAGAATGAATTTTTAAAAATTATGGTTGTTTTTATAGGCAAAATAGTTTATAATAGTAAAGCTGAATCTCTAGGGAAATCAGAAGAAGCAAGGCAGATGCCATGAATTTGGATATACGGGCGGATGAGCCCTGTGCGGCGGCGGGCCGGGAACCATGTCAGGCGGGGAACCGAGCAGCATTAACCGGAGTTTCGCTGTGCGATGCAGACAGTTTGTCCGTTCGTATATCCAAGTGCATGACGCCGCGACCGCGGCCTGTCTTGCTTTCCATTTATCTATTGGAAAGAGGTGAGAATTTTGTATCAGGTGCTTTACCGCAAGTGGCGGCCTCAGGTGTTCTCCGACGTAGTGGGACAGCCTCAGGTAACGGTGACTTTACAGAATGAACTGAAAGCCGGGAGAATCGCTCACGCATATCTGTTTACCGGTTCCAGGGGAACGGGAAAAACCACCTGTGCCAAAATTCTTGCCAAGGCGGTCAACTGCCTTTCTCTAAAGGAGGGCGATCCGTGTGGAGAATGTGAGAGCTGTGTGGGAATTGATAACGGCTCCGTGATGGATGTGGTGGAAATTGACGCCGCCAGCAATAATGGCGTAGAAAATATCCGAAACCTGCGGGAGGAAGCTTCCTTTACGCCTGCCGCTGCGAAATACCGGGTTTATATTATCGACGAGGTCCATATGCTCTCTATTGGGGCGTTTAACGCTTTGCTGAAAACTCTGGAGGAGCCGCCGGCCCATGTAGTGTTCATTTTAGCCACTACCGAGGTTCACAAGCTGCCGGCTACGATCCTTTCCCGATGCCAGCGGTTTGATTTCCACCGGATCGATCCTGAGGTGATTGCGGACCGGCTGCAGTTTGTGGCCGGGGAGGAAAACGCTCATCTGGAGCGGGAGGCCGCTTTGCTCATCGCCCGAATCGCGGATGGGGGAATGCGGGATGCACTGTCCCTTTTGGACCAGTGCATGGGAAGAAGCTCCGAAATTACACTGGAGGTAGTTTCTGAAACTGCGGGCTTAGCGGGAAGAGATCATCTTTTCAGCCTGGCGGATACAGTTTTGCGGCAGAATGGCGGCCAGGCCTTAGAGCAGATTGACGAGCTTCACAAGGCTTCCAAGGATATGGTTCGCTTATGTGAGGAGCTTGCTGGGCATTTCCGTAATTTAATGCTGTTGAAAACTATGAAGAATCCACAGAATCTGATTGTGGTTTCTCAGGATGAATATCAAAAGCTGCAGGTTCAGGCGGAAGCATTTACATTAGCGGGAACGATTCACGCTATTGATGTGCTGCAAGCGGCCAAGGAGCGGATGTTCCGGGGGTTCGACCGACGGGTGGAGATGGAAATGGCTCTTTTGAAGCTATGCTCTCCCGAATTGGATGAAAGCGTGGACGCTATCCTCCGCCGGCTTGCCAGGTTGGAAAAGCAGCCCAGGGCGGTGATTCCGGAACAGGCGGAAGCCGCTGCGCCGTCCATTAAGCCGCCTGCCGCGCCTATGGAAAGCCCAAGGCCCCAGACAAAGCCTCAGGGAACCAATGCGGAGCCGGAAGGCTGCGGGGAAGAACCTGCCGCAGAGGCGGCTGATATGCCGCAGGAGCAGGAACCGCCGGAGGACAAAAAGGGTCCGGTGGATATGGAAGCCTTACAGCAAGGGGCGAAGCGGATGACGGATTGGCCGGAGGTCCTGGAGTATTTAAAGGATTACTCCCACGTGATCGCTTCTGCGTTTCACGGCTCTGTGGCCTATGTCAATGGGGATTTTGTTTTGATCGACGCGCCCAATTCCATGGCCTTCGAACTGCTGCGCAAATCGGCGCAGCGGGACAAAATGCGGGTAGCCATCAAGGAAATTACCGGCAGGACCTACAAGCTGGGGCCTTACCGGAGAGAATATCAAGAAAAAAAACAGGAGAAGGATCCTTTGGAGCAGTTAGCGGCGGCGGCGGAAAGTGCCGGCGTTTCGGTGACAAAAAAGGACTAATTTCTCACTGTAGAAAAGATAAAATAGAAATGAGGAATCCAAAATGAAAGCTAGATTACCCAAAAACTATAATCCAGGCGCGGCGAATATCCAGCAGCTGGCCCGTCAGGCACAGAAGATGCAGGAGGAAATGGATGCCGCTACCACAGAGCTGGAGGAAAAGGAATATTCCGCCACTTCCGGCGGGGAAGCCGTGACTGTGACCGTAACGGGAAAAATGGAAGTAAAATCTATCGAAATGAAGCCTGAAGTGGTAGATCCCGAGGATTTGGAAATGCTGTCCGACTTGAT
>OHON01000347.1_pt1 | contig 25326 bp, 18 predicted proteins | sample 1569831 | NCBI WGS metagenome assembly OHON01 (sample SAMEA3879512, study PRJEB24766) | human gut metagenome | biome: human-associated habitat; feature: feces | place: USA | collected 1985/1987
GAAGTCAGGATTCCAATATACTTGTTATTCATAATTCATTTTATACAATTATTAGACAAAATCAGAAAGTAACTGCTTTAATTTTTTTCTACTATGAAAGATACGGCTTTTTATTGTACCTAGCGACACTCCTGTTTCTTGAGCTATTTCCCGATATTTGAATCCGGATATATACAACATAAAAGCGTTGTAATGTTCTTTAGGTAGTGTTTTAAGGGCTGCCCTTATCTCCTTGGCATCGTGACTATTGTCTATGAAAGCAAAAGAGTCATCTCTTAGCAGGAAATGATAGTCGGGTTCGGATAATATATATAAGTCTCCCTGGCTTTTTTTTATCCGGTAGTTATTTATAAAAGCGTTACGCATAATGATATACATCCAGCCTTTAAAATTTGTTTCAGGATCAAATTTATCCTTATTATCCAGAGCTTTCAACATTGTTTCCTGCAATAAATCCTCAGCATCGTGTTTGTCAGCTGTCAATTTATATGCAAAACCTAGCAGATCACTTTGCAGAGCTATTAATGCTTCATCAAAATTGAATATTTTCATTATAGTGGTTTGAGGTTCAAAGGTTTATATCAAGGCATCCCCCTAAATATAAGGAACGCCTTGGGTAAAGTTTAGCTAAGATATCTTATTTGATGTCAATAGTTCTGGTTGTCTTCTGAACTTCCTTGTCCACTGTTTTGGGAATATCTATAGACAGAATCCCATGTTCTACCTTGGCTGTAATCTTATCTTTTTCAACATTGTCCGGCAGTATGATACTTTGTTGGAATTTGGAATAAGAGAATTCACGACGTAGGTATTTTTTGTCTTTTTTCTCCTCATTCTTCTCTTCCTTCTTTTCCATGCAGATTACTAGATTGTTGTTTTCATCCACATTAACGGTGAAGTCATTTTTTTGTCATTCCCGGAGCTGCCAATTGGATTTTATAATCCTTTTCATTTTCAATTACATTAATAGCGGGGGCTGTTGCATTTGCTTTCATCATCCACTCATTGTTAAAGAAATCATTAAAAATACTTGGTAACCAATTCTGGTTCATTTTTGTAGGTACCATTTTTACCTCCTTTTTTTAAGTTAATAATTAAAGTTTAGAAAATATGTCTGCCTGCTTGACAGAACTTTTATTGTTTAGTCATTCCTTGTTTTGCTACAGCTTCCGTCCGTTTACGTATCTCTTCCGGATCACCGAGAAAATAGTCTTTGACAAGAGCCAGCCGGTTGTCGAATTCAAAAACGTAAGGAACTGCTGTAGGCAGGTTCAGGTTGGAAATATCTGAATCGGATATTTCTTTGAGATGCTTGATGATTCCACGCAGGCTGTTGCCATGGGCAACTACCAGCAGGTTATCCTTACATGTCAATGTGGGAAAGATGATGCACTTCCAATAAGGCATTACACGTTCAATGGCATCTTTCAAGGATTCCGTACGGGGCAACTCTTTATCCGGCACGTCTTTGTAGCGGATATCGAAGCGAGGGTTACGAGGGTCGCCTTCCGATAGGGGAAGCGGGGCTATATCGTAACTGCGACGCCAGATCAAGACCTGCTCGTCTCCATACTTTTGGGCGGTCTCGCTCTTGTTCAACCCTTGTAGCGATCCGTAATGTTTCTCGTTCAGCCTCCAGCTCTTCTCCACCGGGATCCAGTCTTCATTGAGACGGTCCAGAACACAATTCAACGTTTTCACAGCCCGTTTCAGATAGGATGTGTAAGCCGCCTCAAAAGAGAATCCCGCTTCTTTCAGCATATCACCGGCTTTACAGGCTTCTGCGATCCCCTTATCACTCAGGTCTACATCGGTCCAACCGGTAAAGCGGTTTTCCTTGTTCCATAGGCTCTCGCCATGTCTCAACAATACGATCCTTTTCATGCCATATAGTTTTTATGCAACGGTTATCGAAGGATCCAGATAGACATCCTGAATGGTGTTCAGAAGCGAGACCCCGTCTTTCATCGTCTTCTGGAAGGCTTTTCTCCCACAGATAAGTCCCATACCTCCGGCACGTTTGTTCACCACTGCGGTTACGACGGCATCATGCAGGTCAGATGTCCCATGGGACTCGCCCCCCGAATTGATCAGGCCAACCCTTCCCATATACCCGTTGGCCACCTGGTAGCGGCAGAGGTCTATCGGATGGTCGGAGACCAGTTCCGTATACATACGCCCGTCGGTCTTACCGAATCCGATGGCTTTAAAACCTCCATTGTTGGACGGCAGCTTCTGCTTCACGATATCAGCCTTGATGGTGACCCCGATATGGTTGGCCTGCCCTGTCAGATCTGCTGCCGCATGATAGTCAATCCCGTCTTTCTTAAAACTGCTGTTTCTCAGATAACACCACAATACCGTGGCCATCCCCAACTCATGGGCATATTCAAACGCCTGTGAGACCTCCACAATCTGGCGGCGGCTTTGTTCCGAACCGAAATAGATAGTTGCCCCCACGGCAACGGCACCCATGTTCCATGCCTCCTTCACTGTACCGAACATGACCTGGTCATAACTGTTCGGATAAGTCAGCAGCTCGTTATGGTTCAACTTCACGATGAAAGGAATCTTATGGGCGTACTTACGTGCCACAGCTCCCAGAACTCCGAATGTGGATGCCACGGCGTTGCATCCTCCCTCGATAGCGAGTTTCACAATGTTCCCGGGATCGAAGTAAAGAGGATTGGGTGCAAAGGATGCTCCGGCAGAATGTTCTATCCCCTGATCCACCGGCAGGATGGAGACATACCCGGTATTGGCCAGACGCCCGTGCCCGTACAGGGCTTGCAGGCTCTCCAAGGTGCGTATATTCCTGTCGGAATCCACCCATGCCTTGTCTATCATATTCGGCTCGGGGATATGGATGAGTTTCTTGTCTATTGTCTTGCATACATGGTCCAGGTAGTATCCTGCCTGCGTTCCCAACAAATCAATAATCGTGCTCATGTCAGTCGTTTTTTTATTCCAAATCAGGACTGGCGTTCCCCCAGTTTTGCATCCATGAAAAGGATGCCGCTCTCTCCGGCTTTCTTCATCAGGTTTACGATGTTCAGGAAATTCGCCTCTTCCTCCACCTGCTCCCTGACAAATCCCCAAAGAAAATCACGGGTGGCATTGTCTTTCTCCTCGGAAGCCAGATGTACCAGTTCGTCAATCAATCTGGAAACATGTCTCTCGTGTTCCAAGGCATGTTCAAAGACTTCGGTGGGACTGCCCCAACCCTGTGGAACCACATCGACCTTGTCCACTTTTGCCTCCGCCTCACGTTTGGCCATATATTCGGCGATGGCACATGCGTGTCCTGTCTCTTCCGCCGATTGCTTGCGCATCCAGCGGGCCATGCCGGAAAAACCTTCCTTTTCCAGATAGAAGGACATTGAAAGATACAGGTTGGCGGACCATAATTCCGCAGTAATCTGCCCGTTCAGGGCCTTTTGTAAATTCTCGGTCATAATGAATCTAATTTTTAATGTTGGTACTATTTTTTATTTTTCATATTCAGGGGCAAGCGTGTGCTTGTCTCAAAATATCTGTCAGGACAGGTTGCATCCCGTTTATGAAACATTCCACGGCGATGACCATCAGAATAAGCCCCATCAGTCTCATCATCACATTATTTCCGGTTTCTCCAAGAATTTTCAAAAGCCGCGTTGACACGCAAAGGATAATGAAAGAGAGGAGACAGACTAGGGCGATCACGCAAACCAGTGCAATTTTGAAAATATGCTCAGGGGCATCTTCCATCAGTGTTATGCCGCTTGAAATTACACCCGGACCGCACAGCATCGGAACGGCAAGAGGCGTGACGGTGATGTTCCTGGAATATTCTTTTTTCTCGTTCTCGTTCAGTTTCACATGGGTGAAGTGTGCCTGCAGCATGTCATATCCGATTTTAAAGATGATGATACCTCCCGCAATCCGGAAACCATTGGTCGAGATCCCGAAAAAATGGAACAGGAACCTGCCGCACAAGGTGAAAAGTACCAGTATGACGAACGTGAGGGCGCAGGATTTTAAGGCGATGCTCCGGCGTTCTCCGGCACTCATGCCCTCGGTCATCTGCAGGAAAACCGGCATCACTCCGAGGGGGTCCATCAATGTGAACAACGAAGTGAAACACAACATTGAGTATGCGAATATATCCATAGGATGATACTTGTTTTATTTTTAGACCATTATTTTCTCTGTGAACAATAAACTCCGGTCAGGTTACACGATTTGACACATCATATGAAGCAGGGCAGCCTGCGTTCATATTCCATGGCCAGGATACGCAACAATTCCATAAACGCCGTACTTACATATATCCGTTTTGTGTACAGCCCCTTGATGAAAGAATGGATGGATGAATCCGTATTCTGGCATAGTACGTGAAGTTCGGATATCTGACGGGATATATATTGTTCATGTTCAAGCAGGGTGTTCAAGGCAGCCAGCGGTGTCGGCCATTGCCGGATGTCGCGCCTGATTTCATGGATGGTTACAGCACCTCCTTCATGATAGATGCGGTTCATCATCTGATAGACCTTGCCCATATTGTCCTGTGCCTGTGCACTTAGCCATGAGGCCAATATCGGAAGTTGCTGCCCCTCAAAATAGACCTGCAATGACAGGTACAGGTTAGTTGACCAGATTTCTGTATTGATCAATGTGTTCATCGCATATTCAATTCGTTTATCCATGGCTGTTCTGATATTTGAAATTAGACAAAATAAATCGTAATTCATATCCTGCAATAATCATGAATTTATGTGATAGCATCTGTAAATCGGACTCTTATGGAGTTGTAAAATGAATTTTAATGCTTGCGAGACAAATAGTCATAAAAATGTATAATTATCATGCCTTTTTGTCACAAGATCCCTACAACATTCTCAACAAGATATCCAGTTCTTTCTCTATCATGTTGATCTTGTCGTATATGTAATCCAGCGTATTATGATAGTGCAGGCAGGCCCTGCATTCCTGCAATTCCCTTGACAGGGAGAGTATTTGTTGCCAAAGTTCCTCTTCTGTATGTCCAGGGGGATTATTGAATGCCATAAATGGATTCAGAGAAACTGTTTGGCATGTAATTTGTGTAATAATAGCCGCAAGTCCCGAAAAGGGGCAGGAATGGAAACAAAAAGGCAGAGAATTCCACTAAAGACAGTAACAGACAGAGGAATGAAAACGGAAGGCAGGACCTGTCCGGTTTTGAAACAAATTGCTTTCATAATGCGATTATATGACAACTCTGTTCCCTGAAGTTGTGTTTATATAAAGTTAAGCGTGGGAACTTTGGTATTACCGTTCAGAAGTATCCCCATACTCAACAACATATAATACACAAAGCCCCACGCCTATATATGCTAACAAGATATAATAGTGCATAGGGACACCTGATGTATTATCCAATTGTTGTCTTGAAATTGGGGATTTCCTGAACATGGATAATGCCTAACGCTTACTGTTATTAATCTTTTTTGGTAAAAGACAAGGCAAAAATACTAAAAGAATTGATTCGCGTCAATAAAAATCCAACTTTTTTATTATTTTACTCTCTGCGCCACTGAATTTCATCGCTCTCCGCTCTCCAAATCCCGTGCCCTTCAGCGATAAGTAATCCTGAGTTCATCAATTGCCTCATAAAAGAGCTTTTGTACATCCTAAAATCCGCAACCTGTAATATTTTTGATATCTGGGGTTGCAGATACCTCTCTAAAACGACTCGTTTTCGTAAAGAACCCTAATGGTGCAGTCGCAAGAGACAAAATCCCCTTACCCCATGATGCGACTTGAGGCAATACGCAAAAGGCCACGAAGATTTGAGGCTACCCAAAATCAAATTTGAAGGCCATCATGTATGCATCATTGCTTGTGTATATGTTCAGTATGTGCTGTCTTGCAGTCTTAATCCATTTTGCAGGGACAGAAACATACTTGAATACAAAAGTTTTGATTCTGCTTGTGCGTTTAAGTCCAAAGCTCTTCATGTTTGCGTCAGATATGAGGTGTCTGTAAAAGTTTCGTATTAAAGCGGTCAGAAGCAGGAACACCGTGTTTTCCGCCATGAACGATTTTGGCAGCCGTTTCCAGCCAAAGCCGTTGTTCATGTCGTCCAATACACGCTCAGCACCGCCACGCTTGTTGTAATACTCCACGATGTCACGGTCTGTCGAAGTATAGTCATTTGTCAGTATGCATCTGTATGTATATTCCCCTTCCCACAGGTCGAGTTCCTTGTTGATGCTTCTTTGCCGCTGTATGACAAGGCGGTACGCTTTGCCGACCCATTTCTCTGCAATGATGGAGCATATCTCAAACTCGTGACCGTTTATGTATTCGGTCTTCCATCCGCGCAAGGCAAAGATATCGTCATACAACGATACACACCTGTTTGCGCGGATATAAAAATGCCGACTGTGCTTCTCCACCATTTCCACCATAGCCTCAGAGCATGAGCCACAATCCATCCTCGCACGGTTTATATGTATTCTGGCATTCTCCAAACGCTCAAAAATACGTTTTAGAGTGTCTTCCTGATGGAAACGGACATTGGTATTGCCGTCGCGGTTCTCTATCCCGACGATGACATCGCCGACCGTTGCTATTCCTGGACTGTAACCGGTAAACTTCTTGTAGGTTATTTTTGCGTCAAATTTCTCCGTCTCAATGAACTGGTGGTCAAAATCAAAGTCATATTCATTGTCTGGCAGCAACTGTCCAGTTGCCAGCAATGCATTGACAAGCAGATTGTTAAGGTCGGAAGCCACGTTGAAGTCGTAGCTTTTGCCCGAATCAGACCTGTAGGTCAGATTCGGTGTGGTCAATTCACGAATGGCCCTAAGTATTGTGTCTGCGCTGCATGTACGGAGGGGTGGATGCAAGCAAAGTGCTTCCATAAGGTGTGAGGTCACGTCTTCGACACATGACCCTCCACAGAAATATACGCACATCAGAGAACGTATTATCTCGCTATATTGATAGCCATACACTTTGCTACGCAAACCTAAAGTAGAGTCTATTGTACAAGACAACATCCTGTCGAATTTCTCCATAATTGGAAATATACCACCAAAAGATGTGAGTTTCTCGGATTTTATTTGTACTTTTACCATGCTTGATGAGGTTTTGTTTGACTATTTTTGCAACACTAAGTTAAGTGAATCCTTTGACATGACAAAATCCTGAGCCGCTCGGCTTTGCCGCTTGGCTTGTCCAAGAACTTTTTGTTGTTCAGGATATTATAAAAGTTAAAATTTATAGTGTTGCGGAATTAAGGTAATAACAATACTATGAAATCGTTATTCATATTACAACTTGTATGTTGCGTCATTACAGCCATGCTAGCATTGCAATTAGCCATGGCAAGTTTGCAGGTGAGATGGAAGGTGTGGCGCTACGAAATATCAAGATGGATTCTCGTTGCATCCATGCTATTCTTCTCCGTCCACTACCTCTTACAGATGATTCATGGACTCCGTGCACAAGGTGCCGATGTGGGCGCAGCATTCAACATATTGTTCTATACTCCAGTGGCATTTGCCATCACTCTCTCCATAATCAACATAGAGAGCACAGGCAACAAAGTGCGACGGTATTGTTTACGTGGTATGATGGCATACATACTCATCGCCATAGTTTTCGTCATTGGCATGTTCAAAAGTCAAAGTTTACACATTGGCAATATGCTCTATGTGATGCTCGGTCTTTTTGTGGCTAGCATGGCATATTTTATTCTTATCATTCGCAAAGAAACAAAAGCCCGAAAGCAGAAGCTCATGGAGAATTTCGGAATCGACTTGATTCCATACGTGCGCTATTCGCAAGCCAGCATCATTTTGCTATACTTTGCTGCTGGACTCCTTCCTGTAGCAATCCTCTTCAATACCTTATTATATATAATAGGTCCCTTGATATTACTCTCTGTCATCTTTTTCGTCCACACTTTCATTGCTATGGGCTATTACACCACACCCAAAGAAGTCATTCCTAAGGAAAATGACGCAGAAGCAAAAGTCACGGAAGCAGAAGACATGAAAGACGGCAAGAACACTCATGGCACAAATATCTTGACAGCTAATAGAAAGATGGAAATAGAATTAGCCCTCAAGAAATGGTGTGAAGAGGGATTTTATAAGGACTATGAAGTTAACATCTATTCGCTAGCTACCAAGTTGGGATACAAGAAAAACGAACTGACAGAATACTTCAATCAGTCAGAATACACCAATTTTAGAACCTGGCTTAGCGACATTCGTTTTAATGAGGCTGTTCGCATGATGAAAGCCAACCCCGAATATAGCATTGACGCTATTTCCACAGAGTGCGGTTTCTCATCCCACACATGGATTTATCGTATATTCAAACAAAAAACGGGCATGTCACCTAGCCAATGGCGCAAACAGTTTGCCTCCATCTAAATGCGTATTTTTGTAATTTCGCATTAAATAGCATTTAAAAGAGGTGTGTCAGCGTTTTGACACAACCTCTACTTAAAAGATTTAATTTACAATAGTATTGCGGAATTAAGGTACATGAAACCGATAACCTGTCATAGTGGCATTGGGAAAAGCCGTTCAGACGATCCGCATCATGGTCGGCAAAAGATCTAAAGTGACCTCTTTGGCTGTCTTGCGCTTGGAGACATGAATCATTTCAAGCACCTTTATGACGTCTTCAGACTTCGTGCCACGTATCATGGTCACAAGTGTACCTCTGCCACCACGTCCCGCACGATTAGTGACAACAGTATATAATTCTCCGCAGCTTAAAGAAGTCTCGTCAATACAAAGGCTAGGGACCTGAGGTTGTGCCCGCATTCTGACACATTTACATTTGTAGTATTAAATATCCCAATAAAAATATAAGTGTATATTGTAATGGGATCTTAATAGAGGATTAAAAAATAAATACTTAATGGGCTGTTTCTTATGAATTCTACTGAAATCTTATAATAATTGCTCAAAAAATCACATTCTTTGTATACGTAATATCCTAATTTTGGAACGCAAATTAAAAGAATATTAATAAACTAAATTATCTGATTTATATGACAAAATTAAGATGTATGCTTTGTTGCCTGATGATCTGTACTATTACTATTGATGCTAGGACTGTTAATGATATATATAAAAGAATATCTGCACAAGTCTCCTTGAAGGTTCCCGGTAATCAATCACGAAACTATTCCCTTGCTTTTCAAGGAGCCGTTGATGATAAGGGAATCTATCTGTTAGAGTCTGAAGAAAAAATACCATTAATCATTACAGAGAGAATAGAACGTGACAATGTTAAATGTGTAATGGTAGTAAGTATTACGGCATTGGAAGACGTGTACTTTAATTATCAACAACAGTTGAAAACAGGCTTCCGACATAATGACTGTATGTTTTATCTACCAGGATTCTGGTATAGTCGCAATTTACGTTCTCCTAAAGGTGCTCCTTCATTTCATATATCAGAGAGTTGGCTGGTACGTGAGGATCGTCTGAGCTCACCCCTTACCGGTATCTTCAATCAGAAAGATGGACGTTATATGACTGTGGCACGCAAGGACGATTTTCAATGGGATGCCCTTGCTACCCACCAAACAGGCGAAATCATCCTCTCGGGCAAAACGTCCCTAGGGTTCACCGGCTTTGAGAGCCATGACGGAACATCAACACTATCTTTTGGATTTCCTTACCGAGAAGCTCCTAAAACCTATATTCGTAAGTTGACGCTGGCTCCGGAGGTTACATCTTTCCAATATCTAAAAAAAGGAGAAACAGTACTCCTGACCTGGGAATTTATCGAGGGGCAGGCTACAGACTACTCAGATTTTATTTGCCATACTTGGGAATATTGTTATGATACATACCGTCCCCAACCTGTGAAAATACCTTTTTCTCCAGAAGAGATAAAAGGAGTGCTGAGCAATTATTTTGTGGAAAGTTTTGTTGGGGACAAAGCTCTTGCCTATTACTCCAGCCCTGAAATGAAAGTGGCAGCCTGTGCCAACATGAATGTAGCAGAGATAGGTTTTGTCGGTCGCGTACTTCTAAACGCTTTCAATGCATGGGAGTTTGGCAATGAGAATGGACGTGATGACCTTGCAGCTAGCAGTAAAAAGATATTTGATAGTTACTTAGAAAATGGCTTTACGGAAACCGGTTATTTGCGTGAATGGGTAAATCTGGAAAATGATAGTGATGTGAAAGAAGAACGCCCAGTGCATAGCATACGTCGTCAGTCGGAAGGAATTTATGCCATGTTTCATTATCTGAATTATGAACAGAAGTATAAACGTCACCATCCTGATTGGGAACAACGCTTAAAGAAAATGCTCGATATGTTCTTGCAACTGCAAAATCCAGATGGAAGTTTTCCACGTAAATTCCATGATGACTTTACAGTTGTTGACGGAAGTGGAGGAAGTACTCCATCCGCTACATTACCTCTGGTTATGGGATATAAATATTTTAAGGACAAACGCTATCTGTCCGCTGCCCGGCGTACTGCGGAATATCTGGAAAAAGAGCTTATATCAAAGGCTGACTATTTCTCCTCTACGCTGGATGCAAACTGTGAGGATAAGGAAGCTTCCCTCTATACCGCTACGGCAACTTACTATTTATCATTGATAACAAATGGTACGGAACATAACCACTATGCCTCTCTGACACGAAAAGCGGCTTATTTTGCCTTGTCCTGGTATTACGTCTGGGACGTTCCGTTTGCTCCCGGGCAGATGTTGGGTGATATCGGTCTGAAAACTCGCGGCTGGGGAAATGTCTCGGTGGAGAATAATCATATTGATGTATTTATTTTTGAATTTGCCGATGTGCTCCGTTGGCTTTCCAAAGAGTATAATGAACCTCGTTTCTCTGATTTTGCTGAAGTCATTTCTACTTCCATGTGCCAGTTACTTCCTTATAAAGGACATATGTGTGGAGTGATAAAAGTTGGTTATTATCCGGAAGTGATCCAGCACACCAACTGGGATTATGGAAGGAATGGAAAAGGATATTATAATGACATGTTTGCTCCCGGTTGGACGGTAGCATCCCTTTGGGAATTGCTGACACCGGGACGTACTGAGAATATACTGTTGAAATAGCTCTGATATCCACTTTTCAGGATATTCTTATATCCTGTTGTATGTTAATTAATGAAACTAACAATTAAGACAATGCAGAGACTACGTATTTTAGTTATATTAATACTTCTTTCTTTGATGCCTCTTTATTCCCTTGCCGTTCTGAATGAAGGACAATATGCATTCCGTTCACTTGATATCAATAATGGATTATCCCAGAATACGGTCCATGCCATCCTTCAGGATAAACAAGGATTTATGTGGTTTGGGACGAAGGATGGTCTTGACCGGTATGATGGTATCTCTTTTCGGACTTTCATGAAAGAATCCGGAACCTTGGGCAATAATTTCATCACTTCTTTGTATGAAGACAATCTTGGGCAAATATGGATTGGGACAGACGTAGGCCTATATGTCTATTGCCCACAAATGGAAAAGGTCAGGCATTTTACTCTGATAAGTAATTCAAACATAGATATAGACTGTACGGTCAATCTGATAACTGGGGACCAGAAAGGAGGTATCTGGGTTGTAACTCAGACGCGGGGAATCTTCTATTACAATCCCCAGGATAGCCAGTTGGTTAATTATCAGTCGGACGGGTCCGGTACTCTGAACCTTAAAACTTCCGGCCAACTCTATTTTGATTCGGACGATGTCTGCTGGTTGGACATACGTGATGGAAATCTGTATTATTCAAAAGACAAGCTTAAAACTTTAACTCCGATTTTTCCAGAAGATTCAAAAGTGTCTTTCAGAGATGAATACATCTATAAATTGCTCCCCGGACCCTATAATTGCATGTATGTGGGAACTGTATTCGGACTGAAAGAAGTGAACCTAACTAATAAGACTATCCGTACCCTTCTTTCCAAGGATGAATTGGGAGGTGATATTTATATCAGGGAACTTGCATTTTATTCAGATGACGAATTATGGATAGGAACCGAATCGGGACTTTATATCTATAATCTGCACACGGCAAAAATCATCCACTTGCAGAACGTCAACGGTGATCCCTATTCAATCTCTGACAATGCCATCTATTCGATTCTCAAAGACCGTGAAGGCGGAATGTGGATAGGGACTTATTTTGGGGGTGTGAATTATTACCCCCGGCAATATACCTACTTTGATAAAGTCTATCCCCAGAAAGAATCAAACAAAATGGGAAAAAGGGTGCGGGAGTTTTGTGCCGCCCATGACGGCACACTCTGGATAGGTACAGAAGATAAGGGGCTTTTCCATTATTATCCTAGTACTGGAAAAATCGAACCGTTCATTCATCCGGATATTTATCATAATGTTCACGGATTGTATTTGGACGGAGATTATCTGTGGGTTGGGAATTTTGCAAAAGGATTGAAGCGTATTGATTTGAGGACATACGCTGTAAAGCACTATGATAATATTGCAAGTGATATCTTTTCTATCTGCCGGATAACTGCGGGCGATCTGTATCTTGGAACAACAATAGGATTGTTTCGGTACAACCCAGATACGGAACGTTTTAAACGCGTCCCCGAACTTGGGTGGACGTTTGTTTATTATATAAAGGAGGATAAGCAGGGGAATTTATGGCTGGCAACTTATGCCGATGGCGTCTATAAAAAGAATGTCCGTACAGGTGGTTGGGAACATTTCGTACATGAGGAAGCAGACTCGTCCACCCTTCCATCCAATAAGGTGCTGAGTATTTTTGAAGACAGTCAAAATCAGCTATGGTTTACCACACAAGGAGGTGGCTTCTGCCGCTTTGTGCCTTCCGCCAACACCTTTGTCCGTTATGACGGTATCGGTCTGCCAAGCAACGTCATTTATCGGATTGAAGAAGATGAAAAGGGATTGTTCTGGGTTTCAACCAATAAAGGGCTGGTGCATTTTAACCCGAAGAATTCCAGTTTTAAAGTGTATACAGTTGCTAATGGGTTGCTGAGTAACCAGTTTAATTACCAGTCCAGCTATAAGGATAAGAATGGACGGATTTATTTTGGCTGTATTAACGGTTTCATCTCCTTTGCCCCCTCCTCCTTTATTGATAATGATTTTTTACCCTCTGTTTTGATTACCGATTTTATGCTCTTTAATAAAAAGGTGGTAGTCGGAGAAAAAGGCTCTCCATTGAAACAAAGTATCACTTTGTCAAACCATATCGAACTTCAGTCAAATCAGAATTCGTTCTCCTTCAGGATAGCTGCGATAAGTTATCAGTCACCGAGCATGAATACACTGCTATATAGACTGGAAGGGTATGATTCCGAATGGCATACAGCGGGTAAGGGCCCTATTACGTATTCCAATTTACCTTATGGGACATACATGTTACGCGTGAAAGGTGCGAATAGTGATGGTGTATGGAATCCAGATGTACGCACATTGGGGATCAGGATATTGCCCCCGTTTTATTTATCCGTATGGGCATACCTGATTTATATCCTATTGATACTCGGTACATTTTTCGCCCTCTTCTTTTATTTAAGGAAGCGTACTATTGAAAAGCAGCGTAAAGAGATGGAGAAGTTCGAACAGGAAAAGGAGCAGGAACTCTACACCACTAAGATAGATTTCTTTACAAATGTGGCACACGAAATCCGTACTCCTTTAACACTGATAAAGTGCCCATTGGAGAATGTACTTGCTGATAGGGAACTCTCCGAAAATGTAAGGATGGAATTGGAAATTATGGATCAGAACGTGGAGAGGTTACTGAACCTGATAAACCAATTACTTGATTTCCGTAAAGCGGAAAATAAAGGTTTTAAATTGAATCCGAAAGAATATAATATCGGTACTATCGTCCACTCTGTTTATAAGTATTTCACCACTTTGGCAAAGCAAAGGGGAATTAAACTTGAAGTAGAAGTTCCAGAGGAAGAATTGTTGGCTTCTGTTGACAAAGAGGCTTTGACCAAAATTCTCAGTAATCTGTTTGCTAATGCATTGAAATATGCCCGGACATACGTTTATCTCCATTTGTCTGTTGATGAGAAGAATGAGGTGTTCACTATCTCTATGAGTAATGATGGGAATATAGTCCCTATCGAAATGCGTGAAAATATTTTTAAAGCCTTTGTCCAATACCGGGACGGGAAAGATATTGTCTCGGGCACAGGCATCGGATTAGCTATGGCTCGTTACTTGGCAGAGTTGCATCAAGGTATGCTGGTGATGGACCGGGAGCTAGATTGTAACCGTTTCATTCTTTCCATTCCAATATTACACCAGACACTTCCGGATGATTCGGAAGAACAACATAAGAAACCTGGGTATGATGATGAAGATCGTGAAGTTTCTGATAAAGATAAAAGAGAGGTTGCTTCCATATTGGTTGTAGAAGATAATAAGGATATGCTTGCTTTTGTGTTCAGGCAATTGTCTTCATTGTATCATGTACTGATTGCGGAAAATGGGGTCGAGGCGTTGGACGTTCTTGAACAGAAATCTGTGGATCTGATAATAAGTGACATTATGATGCCTCTGATGGACGGGGTTGAATTATGCAAGCATCTGAAACAAAATCTGGACTATAGTCATATTCCTGTAATATTATTGACAGCTAAAACTAATCTGGAATCAAGAATCGAAGGACTTGAAGAAGGGGCGGATGCGTATATTGAAAAGCCGTTTTCTATGGAGTATCTTCGTGCCAATGTAGCAAATCTGTTGAGTAATCGGGAAAGATTACGCCGTCACTTTATTGAATTTCCTTTTATCAAAGCAGATGCAATGGCGCAGACAAAGGCCGATGAGATGTTTATTAGCAAGTTAAATGAGTATGTATTACGCCATCTTGATAATACGGACCTGCAAATTGATGATATAGCGGATGCAATGAATATGGGACGTTCCAACTTTTACCGGAAATTGAAAGGAATCCTAAATATGAGTCCGAACGAATATCTCCGCCTTTTCCGTTTGAAGCAGGCAGCTTCCATACTGAAAGAAGGAACCTATGGAGTGGTGGAAGTCTCTTACATGGTAGGGTTCAGTACCCCCTCCTATTTTTCAAGCTGTTTTAAAAAACAGTTCGGAGTACTGCCTAAAGATTTCATATCGCACTAGTAATATGTATTTTGCTTTAAATTTTATAATATCAGGTCATTTTCTGATATTTTATCCGAGTTGTTCCGGGTAATTTTGCAAATATATTAACAACTAAATTTGATGTATGACAAGGTATTTACTTTTTTTTGCCAGCCAGCCTTCGGGCGGAAGAGAGAGTTGTTTTCCTATCGTATATATAAACGATTCTTAGTTTGAGAATTTGTACTGTAATTTATATAAAGTCAAAGAAATAATTATAAAATAAATTGCACACACAATGAATAATAGAAAAGAAAATGAACAGAGTTGTATAGTAATGAATAAAAAAGAGGGTACATCGTGCATTACGACACACCTCCCTGTATTTCAGAGAAAAATCTACACTACTAATCAAAAAATCTATTGATATATGAACTGTAAAGTAAAACAAGGATGCCTTACCAGCGAAAGCTGTTGCATCCTGTTATGGTTAGCCTTCACATTATTTCCCGTTTCCGTTGTAACGGCGGCAGATAATAGAAAGATCGACGAGAGCCAGCAAAAAGAAGTAAAAGCAGAAATGAAAGGATATGTGGGAGACGAAAACGGAGAGCCTGTTATTGGAGCTACCGTATTGGAAAGTGGAACGCAGAACGGGGTTATAACAGATGTGGACGGTATATTCACTATACAGTTGGCAAAGAACGCATCATTGACCATTTCATATGTTGGGTACCAGAAGAAAACGGTAGTGGTAAAAGATAAGAAGTTCATTTCCGTTAATTTGACTCCGGACAGGAGTATGATGCTGGATGAAGTGGTCGTGGTCGGTTTTGGCAAACAAAAGAAAGAATCCCTCGTGGGAGCTGTGCAGGCAGTGAAGCCGGAAGACCTGAAGATGACATCCAGTAATCTTAGTACTTCATTTGCCGGGAACGTTCCAGGTATCATCGCCGTACAAACACAGGGTGAACCAGGCTCTGATGAGGCGAAATTCTATATACGTGGTATATCAACTTTTGGTTCGAATACCTCACCGCTGATCATACTTGACGGTGTGGAAATCAACGCTACGATGATGAACAATATTCCTCCAGAATCTATCGCGTCGTTTTCTGTGCTGAAAGATGCTACGGCAACGTCCCTATACGGCTCACGGGGGGCTAACGGAGTTATCATCGTTACTACCAAGCAAGGACAGCTTTCCGAGAAAATGTCTGTAGATATCCGCTTTGATAATACTTTCTCCATGCCTACCTATGTGCAGAAAATGGCAGATGGCCCGACTTACATGGATATGTATAATGAAGCCGTTTATAATCAGGCTATTGCCAATAACCAAGAGTATGAGCCTTTCTATAGCCGGGATAAGATAGATAAAACACGTGCCAATGCAAATCCCTACCTGTTCCCAAACAATGACTGGTACAGTATGTTGTTCAAAGACTTCGCCGTTAATCAGAATTTGAATATCTCCATCAAGGGCGGAAGCAAAAATGTGGATTACTTCCTGAATGCTGGAATCTTCTATGAAAATGGTATCATCCGGCAACCCAAGGAAGATAAGCTTGATGTGGGTATGCGCAACAAGAAATACCTGTTTCAGAGTAATGTGACAGCCCGTGTTACCTCTACGACGAAAGTGGGGCTAAATATGAATACGCAGTTGTTCTACCACCATGCCCCCAAAACAAGTACCCGGAATTTGTTCGCCTATTCCATGCATGGGAATCCCGTACGTTTTCCTGCTACACTTCCTGCTGAACCAGGGGATACATACATCCGCTACGGTAGCAATGATCCGTGGGATGTGGGAAAATCAGAGCCGAATCCTTACGCCAAATTGAGTGAAGGTTATACGGAACGAAATTATGTCTATATGACGACCGCTTTCAATCTCGAACAGGACTTGAAGTTTGTCACACCAGGGTTAAAACTCACCGGACTGGCATCTTTCTATAATTACAGTTTTAACTGGCTGGATCATTGGATTGTACCTTTCTACTATAAAGTATCTGATGACTATACGATGGATGATCAGGGAAACTACCTTTATAAGACTTCGACTATCGGTGAGCCGGGAGAACCTTATCTGAAGAGCAATTCCGGGCGTGATCCGACAGAGAGTGTCTGGTCTTTACAGGGAGCGCTGGACTACTCACGCCAGTTTGGTGGACATGATGTGGGAGCTACCCTTGTTTACCACATGAAAGAAACCAAGAAAGTGAAGGACGGCGGAGCTGAAAAAGATCTTCTTCCTTACCGTGAGCAAGGGATGGCCGGACGTCTGACCTACAGTTTTGGTCAGCGTTACCTGCTTGAGGCTACCTTTGGTTATAATGGCTCGGAGAATTTCAGAAGCGGGCATCGTTTCGGATTCTTCCCTGCGATTGCCCTAGGATGGACTATTTCTAATGAAAAGTTTTTCCAACCGTTAAAAAAAACAGTTTCCACTCTGAAAATCCGAGCTACTTATGGATTGACCGGAAATGATGCGCTTGCCACTCGCTTTCCCTATGTAACAGAAGTCAGTATGAATAATAATTTGGATTGGTGGACTGGTAGCGGTACCCGCGTGAATGGGCCGCTTGTAAATATTTATGGTAATGCGAACGCTACATGGGAGAAATCGAAAAAGCTGAATTTAGGTGTCGATATGACCCTTCTTGAATCTATGGATATAACCATTGATTATTTCAAGGAAGACCGTAGTGGAATTTTTATGCAACGTTCGTCCGTCCCTTCAACAATGGGAGTGACAGGTATGCTGCCTTATGCCAACATTGGCTCGGTAAAGAATAAGGGTGTGGATATGAGTGTAGCATACAGCAAAGTAATTGGCAAAGATTGGGTGCTCCGCCTGAACGGTAGTCTGACCTATGCACATAATGAGATTACGGAGATAGACGAACCGGTGAATGTAGAACCCTATTCTTCAAGAATCGGACACCCGATAAACAGTATTATGGGATATGTGTCTGACGGATTGTTTACTTCTCAGGAGGAAATAGACAGATCTCCCAAACAGTCGTTCGGAAATTATACGGTGGGAGATATTAAATATAAAGATCTGAATGGTGATAACGTGGTGAATGGTTATGACAGGACGATTATCGGCAATCCTGAAATTCCGGAGATTATCTATGGTTTTGGAGGAACGTTGAAGTATAAAAAGTGGGATTTGTCTCTGTTTTTCCAGGGAGTGGCCAAAGTCAGTTTAATGATGAGCGATATTCATCCGTTCAGCGAAGCGGGCCATAAAGGATATAACATTGCACAGTATATCGTTGATGACCACTGGTCGGAAAGCAATAATGTAGCCGGTGCCGCCTATCCCCGATTATCACCCGAATTTATCACGAACAATGCGCAAACCAGCACTTATTACCTACGTAACGCAGCTTTCCTGCGCCTGAAGAATGCCGAACTGGGCTATTCCTTCTTCCCGTGGCTGCGTGTGTATGCAGCAGGTACTAATTTGCTGACATTCTCTCCGTTCAGTACCTGGGATCCTGAAATGGGAAGTGGGAATGGTTTGAAATATCCGCTACAGCGCACGGCCAAGATCGGGATTCAGTTTCATTATTAATTAAGAACAGAATAAGTTATGAAAAATATATATACAAAGTTATGCCTGTCGGCAATCGGCTGTTTAATGATGGCATCATGTGATTTTCTTGATGTGGTTCCGCAAGGTACTGCTACCGTGGATGATATCTACCGAACACAATATCAGGCTGAAGGAATGGTACTGTCTTGCTACGCGAATATCCCTAACTATTTCCATCCCCAACAATTTCCTGATTTTACCGGAGGAAACGAAATCATAACGAGCAAAGGAGGAACAACGCGCTGGTTTCATTTCCGCAGTCTGGTTTATGGGGAAGAATCCCCAACAACGACTTATTACTCATTATGGAGCAATACAGCAAAATCTTATCCGCAGGGTGCTGTGAAGAAAGCAGTATGGGAAAGTATCCGCAATTGCTATAATGTGCTTAATAATCTGGATAGGGTATCGGACATTACCCCCGAAAACCTGAGCTGGTGGAAAGGTGAAGCGCTGTTTTTGATCGGGTATTATCATCAGATCATGCTGGAGTACTATGGACCGATAGTTATTATTGACAAGGAAATACCAATGGAAAGTTCTCCGGCCGAGATGATGACCTCCCGTTCTCCTTATGATACATGTGTCGATTTCATTGCCAATAAATATTCGGAAGCAGCTAGATTACTTCCTGGCGTATGGGATTCAAGTAAGAGAAACAGGGCTACCTCTTCTGCTGCCTTGGCTTTCAAGGCTCGGCTGTTGCTTTATGCCGCCTCGCCGTTAGTCAATGGGAATAGTGAGTTTTATTCCGACTTTAAAAACCCCGACGGCACTTTTCTGATTAACCAGACTTATGACCGGGAAAAGTGGAAGAGAGCGATGGATGCTGCCAAAGAGGCCATAGACCTTTGCGAAGAGAACGGTTACAAACTTTATGGAAATTCGACCAATGACTTGGAGCAAGGGAAGAAAAACTATCATGAAGCCTTTGTCGGTGATGGGATCAGTGGTAGCGGATTTAACTGGAATGAAGTCCTGTTTGGCTTTGCTGAACAGGGAACTATTTCCTACTGTATCAAGAATATGGCTCCTCGTGTTGAATTTACAAGTTATTCGACCAAAGGTTTTAGAGGGTCCTTATTCCCGACGTGGGATTGTGTGAGTAGGTATTATACCAAGAACGGTCTACCTTGGGCAGATGACCCCGAGACTAAGAAGCTTGATCCGTATTCCATTGCACCAGGTGATAGTACGGTACGTTTTCACAGGAATCGTGATCCGCGCTTTTATGCCTCTATTGGCTTTGATCGTGGAAATTATGACGTGCAGGGAAAGACAATAGTGCTCAAATGCAGACGTGGTGAAATGCAGCAGAATAATGGCAATGCCAAGGATGAGTATCAAACGGACAACGGTTATTATTGTCAGAAATGGGTGTCTAAATATGATACCTATAATAGGACTACCGATCAAATAACCTACAACCGTTGGTGCTTTCCTTATATGCGTCTGGCCGAACTCTATCTGAGTTATGCAGAAGCGGATTTCGAATATAGCGGCACACTGAGTACTGCCAGTCTGTCCTATTTGAATAAAGTACGTGAACGTTGCGGATTACCTACCTTTGCAGATTCATGGGCAAAAGCCGGTGGTATTCCTTCAGGAGAGAAGTTGCGCGAAATATTACATGATGAACGCTCCATTGAATTGGCTATGGAAGGCAGACGTTTCCATGATATGCGCCGTTGGAAAATTGCCCATACTGAAATGATGCGTTATCAGAAATCCTGGACATTATCCGGAAAAACCGCTGATAGTTTTTATAAACTTACGGACATGAAAGAAACCGGCGTTCGTAATTTTACCGCTCCCAAGAACTATTGGCTTGCTATTCCACAAGATCAGATAGAAGTAAATCCCAATCTAGTGCAGAATCCGGGATACTAGAGAATCAGCTCTTATATAACTAACAATTAGAGGAAAGGACAAAATGAAAAAGGTAATGTGTTTATTGGCAATTATGTTTATGATTGCCAATACTTCGGCACAAACACGGGTGATTGCCCATCGTGGTTTCTGGAAAACCCAAGGATCAGCACAGAATAGCATTACATCTTTGTTGAAAGCGGATTCTATAGGATGTTATGGTTCGGAGTTTGATGTCTGGCTGACAAAAGATAATGGTTTGGTGGTTAGCCATGATGGGATTATTCAAGGGCATAAGGTTGAAGAGTCCACTCTGAAGGAATTAACCGGGTTATGGTTAGCGAATGGAGAATGCGTACCCTCCTTAAAAGAGCTTCTGGAAACAGCTAAGCGGAAAACATCTTTGAAGCTGGTGCTGGAGTTGAAAGCTCATAGTAAACCCGAACGGGAGATAAAAGCTGTTGAAGAGATCGTTTCGATGATAAAGAAGATGGGACTCGAACCCCGGATGATATATATCACCTTTTCGTCTCACGCATTAAAGGAACTGATCCGTCAGGCTCCCACAAGCACTCCTGTATATTATCTGAAAGGGGACTTATCTCCACAACAACTGAAAGAATTGGGTAGTGCCGGACCGGATTATCACTTCTCTGAATTTTACCGTTATACCGATTGGATTGAAAGTTGCCATGCCTTGGGGCTAAAAGTGAATGTATGGACGGTTAATAAAAAAGAGGACATGCAATACTTTTGGGATAAAGTCGACTTTATCACTACAGATGAGCCGTTGGGACTGTTGAAAGATATAATGAAGGTCAAATAGATATATTTTCTGAGATAATGTATAGTCCAACTGATTACCTTTAATAATCTGTTGATTATTTATGTTTTTGGAAAATGAGTTTCAAGTTTTCAAACGACTGTTCATGTTGATACAGTTGAATGCTGATTGAAAACAAAACAATAGCGGAAACAATGAATGTCAATCTTGTATAAGAAGGCAAACGTCCAAATTTATAGTTCAGCTCCATTAATCGAACTGAATAGGGGTATTTATTAAATAATATAAAATTAGCCAACTAATTCATAGCCAAATTATTGCGAATTAGTTGGCCTTTTTGTATCTTTAGGTATTCCGTGCGACAAGAAGTCGTACAAGTAATTGTTCAGCACTGTGCCTGAACCTATTGTTCTGTCAATAGTAGTCTAAAGAGGCGTGCTTTACCAAGTCATGGTTTAGTGCGAAGCCCTCTTGACAATGCAGTCCTTTACAGAAATATCCAATGTATAGGCTGTTAGGCTGACTGATATGAGTAACATATGTGAATCGCTACACCATCGTAATAAAGAAATAGCTTACGGATATTTATAAGCTATAGCCAAAAGGTGGGTAGTCAGGATAGTCTTTTGGGAATGTAAGGCTACACGGACATCATACTGGCGGTGGAGGGGCGGGCTCTAAGTCGGGCGTCAGTTACTTGTACGGAACTTGGTAAACCCGTATTTCTCCTGTCTATGTCAGGCAGGTAAGCCAATTGCAAGAAAAGCCGAATGTGGTGCGGGTAAAGGATTGCGGAGAAAGTGAATGATTCTGTGTAATGCGGAGGATAGAGGTTTAAACATCACCCCATGCGAAATCAGGCAGACTTCCGCAGGGTAATTCTTTGTGAAACGATTGTAGAACTTTAATAAAATGAAGAAACTGCAAATGAGCAAGGCAAAAGCCGAGTGTGCATCTTTAACCGTACGAAACACGACATGAAAAGATATCGATTCTTCCAAATATGAGCGTAAAGTGAGAAAACTGCAGGTCCGAATAGCAAAGGCCCACAAAGAAAAGAGGTACAACAAGGTAAAGGCCTTACGGTACCTACTTGCCACTTCCTACGAAGCCAAGGCATTGGCGATAAGGAAAGTAACTTCCAATAAAGGTAAACGTACGGCAGGGGTTGACCATATGAAGTGGGACACTGATGCCAAGAAAATAGAAGCTATATGTTTATTGAAAAGGAGAGGATATAAGGCCTTCCCGCTGAGGAAGGTCAACATAGCCAAAGCAAATGGCAAGACAAGATCTTTGGGAATACCAACCATGAAGGACAGAGCCGTGCAGGATATATCTTATGGCTTTAGAACTTATAACTGAAAGTGAAGCGGATGCGAACTCATATGGGTTCAGAAAGTTTAGAAGTACTGCGGATGCAATAGACGCACTTCATAGATGGTTGAGTAGAGACTGTTTACCACAATGGATACTGGAAGGTGACATTAAGGGTTGTTTTGATCATATTAATCATGAATGGCTTCTCAACAATGTGTAGATTGACAGGCTGGTATTAAGGAGATGGCTGAAAAGCGGAGTAGTATTTAATTGCAAAGTATCAATAGATACGCTACACTTTTTCTTTTCGTTGGCAAATCTTAATCCGTATCTTCGTTGCATGAAAGAAGATATACGGATGCGCCAAAAATGGCTTGAGCTATACGTCGAAACGGGTTCTGTGACAAAAACTGCCCTTCGGTGCGGGATTACCCGTTCCACGTTATACCGTTGGATAAATTGCGAGAAAGAACAAGGCAAGTCGGAATTGTCCGATAAGTCTAAACGTTCATCAAGACTTGCCAATATGAAGATAACACCTGAAATTGAAACCATTATCCTTAATCTGTGCGTGAGACAAGAAGATGGGGAGCGCAACGGATTGCCAACTATCTGCTTAGGAAGAGAATAAAGCTCTCAGGCATGACGGTGTGGCGTGTGTTGAAAAGCATCAGGTCAAAGCTGTTGTGAAACGTTGCGAGAAATTTATTTCTTCTTCCAGCCGATTTTTTCCATCGGCAACATCCGGATAACCATATACCCCCGCCGTTGTTCATAGCGGCAGGAAAAACATGCCTGACGGCGATACGTGACGCACGGCACTCAAACCCTCTATTCCAACGTGAAACTGACCGCAGAGAGGGATGCCGCCACGGGCGACCTCGTGTGGAAGTCCAAGGACAACACGACACTTGTGGGGGGATTGTCGGATGAGCACTACTACCTCTACTATCCCTACTAAACGGATATGAGCGGAAAGACTGCCACTCCCACAGGCTCAGCCTTGACCGACACGGAATTCTTCGCCCCGTTGGTTTCCGCTTGGCAGCCTCAGGACGACCAAAGTACTCATGCGGCATATACCGCCTCCGACTTGATGACTGCCGAAGGCTCCGCAACGACAGGGGAAGACAACACCCTCCACCTCTCTTTCACCATGAACCATCGTATGGCATTGGCCGTCATCGAGATGCCGAATACCGTTAAATACAAGTTTACCGACGAGAGGATTCCTGATTACGCCGTGTCACCCGCCACTACATTCTCTGGCATTGCCCAGCCGCTGCGCGTGAACGATGGTACATACCGCTACTTGGTGAATCACGCGACTCCCGCACCGACTATCGAAGGACATTATGACGAGGGAAGCAAGGAGTTCACCATAACCCCGTCCGGCCTTTCTACCGGCAGTTACAAGAGATACAAGGTGGACGGCGCGGTGACAACTGTAAAGGACTACACGATGCAACGGGGAGATTACCTGCTCGCCGACGGCAACCTGCTGCCTAAGGGTACTACCCTGACCGAGGAGCAGAAGGCAAGCGTGGCGGCCATCGTCTTCTGGACACCGGCAGAGACCAATCCTGAAGGACGGATCACGCCGGCGTCTCTGGATTTCGACAAGATTATGGTGAAAGAACATCCCAATTGCACCCATGGCCTTGCCGTGTCGATTAAAGATGCTCCGGGCAACGTCTCGTGGCAAAACGTTAACGACTGGGTGGCGGATTTTCAAAGAGGAACAGATTTCAATCCTGTCGATAAGGATGAGTACGTAAACATTGCCACTGGTTTCGATGCGACCGGCAACATAAACAGGATACTCGGTTACCAGAACACGAAAGTGCTGTGGGCGTATAACGGATATTGCAAGACAAACGGCAAAACCGATGCCTTGGTCAATCCTGCTGAGGTCCTGAAAACATTTATCGCAAATAATCCAGCCCCGGCAAACAGCACCGGATGGTTCTTGCCGTCGGTAAAGGAACTGCACATGCTATGTTATAAGGATGTCGATAATATTGCGTACACACGGGACAACACAGAGACGAGGGATATAGTCGAAGTCTCCATCTCCGCCGTTGGCGGTGACGCATTGTCACCGCGCAATAACCATAAACGTTTCTGGTCTTCTTCGGAGAGCCCCAGTAATAAGAATGGCGCTTTTAGCGTGTATTTCTACAATGCCTTCGCACAGCTCAGCGAAAAGGACGGCGCACTCAATGTGCGTGCCGTGTGCGCTTTCTAACCACATAAAACAAAGAAAAATAACGATGTGAAAGGAACAGGATATTCCGGACGATGGATGCGCATCAGCGGCTGGTAGCCGATGTTGATGCTCGCGGGCGGGCTACTCGTCTCTTGCGGCAAGATGGAAACGGGAGAATCTACTACACGTTTACCCGATGGCAAGTACCCATTGCGACTGACAGCGGAGGTGGCGCAACCGCACCCCCGTGCCGGCGGCAAGGAGATAGGAGTGATGCTGGATGGCATGCTCAGCCTCCAAAGGTACGTAATGGACGCCTCGGGCAATACTGTCCCAAAGGATGCTGAAAACACCATTTACCGGAAGAGCACTACCGAGACATGTGTCACGGCACGGACTCCGAATGCCGATATCGACCAAAGTGGCGGGTATGCCGGCTTCGGCCT
>OHON01000354.1_pt1 | contig 24386 bp, 19 predicted proteins | sample 1569831 | NCBI WGS metagenome assembly OHON01 (sample SAMEA3879512, study PRJEB24766) | human gut metagenome | biome: human-associated habitat; feature: feces | place: USA | collected 1985/1987
TCTCGGCCAGGTTCTCGGAATGGGCGTGGCCCTGGCTGCCGAAGCCGATGACAGCAACGGTCTTGCCGTCCAGCACGCCGAGGTTGCAGTCGGAATCGTAGTATTTCTTGATCGCCATGGTAGTAGTCTCCTTTTACTCTTTCCTGTTTTATTTTTATATTTTGATTTTTATGGAAAACTGAGTTAAACCCCTCAGGCTCGCATCTGCTCGCCAGCTCCCCTAATAGGGGAGCCCTTGGCAGAAAGGGGAACTTGCAGGGCTTTATGCAACGCCAGAGCCGCCCCTACTAGGGGCGGTGGCAATGCGAAGCATTGACGGTGGGGTTTCTCCCCTTACTGCGGGCAATGGGTCCCGGGCAGGGGCAGCTGGGCTGCCCGCACCTCCTGCGGGGGCTTCTGCATGTGCTGGTGCATCCCGCCGCGCTCCAGGGCGGTCACACCGGTGCGGCACTGCTCAAGGATCTTGTAATCCGCCAGGATCTTGAGGAACGCGTCCACCTTTTCGGGGCGGCCGGTCAGCTCCAGCACCATGCTGTCGGGCGAAAGATCAATGATCTTTGCCTTGTAGATGCTGGCGATCTCCCGCAGCTCACTGCGGTTGTGGACATCGGCAGCCACCTTGAGCAGCAGCAGCTCCCGTTCCAGCGAGTTTTCGTGGTCCAGCACGAACACCTGCCGGGTCACTTCCAGCCGCTCGGTCTGGAGGATGAGCTGGCTCAGCGCCTTTTCATCGCTGGTGATGGTCACGGTGATGCGGCTGACCGCCGGGTCGTTGGTGGCGGACACCGTCAGGCTGTCGATGTTGAAGCCGCGGCGGCAGAACAGGTTGGACACCCGGGCCAGAACACCGCTCTGGTTGTCCACCAGCAGACTGATGACTCTGCGTTTGGATTCCATGGGTCAGTCCTCCTTATTCCATGATGATATCATTGATGTCGCCGCCGCCGGGGATCATGGGCAGGACCTTTTCGTCCTTGTCGATGATGCACTCGATCCAGGTGGGGCCCTTCTGCTTGAGGGCATCGGCAAATGCGGCCTGGAACTCGGGGAGGTTGGTGCAGCGGTAGCCCTTCAGGCCAAAGCCGTCCGCCAGCTTGACAAAGTCGGTGCGGCGGTGAGGGTCGGTCTGGGAGTAGCGCTTTTCGTAGAAAGTGGTCTGCCACTGGCGCACCATGCCCAGCACAGAGTTGTTGAAGATGACCGTGATGATGGGCAGCTCATAGCTGACAGCGGTACAGGCCTCGTTGAGGTTCATGTGGAAGGAACCGTCGCCCGTGAACATGACCACCCGCTGCTCCCGGCCCAGCGCCATCTGCGCGCCGATGGCCGCGCCATAGCCAAAGCCCATGGTGCCCAGGCCGCCGCTGGTGATAAAGCCGCGGCTCTTGGTGTGGCGGATGTACTGGGCCGCCCACATCTGGTGCTGGCCCACGTCGGTGACATACACGGCCTCGGGGCCGCACTGGCTGCACACCTCGCCGATGACCTGATGGGGCATCAGGCGGGTGGGGTCGGACACAGGGTGGTAATCCTGCGCCTGCCACTCGTGGATCATCTTCATCCAGTCGGGGTGCTTCTTCTCCTCAATGAGGGGGAGCATCCCGCTCAGGACATAGCAGACATCACCGGCAATGGCAAGATCCACATCCACATTCTTGCCCAGCTCACTGGGGTCGATATCGATCTGGATGATGGTGGCATTCCTGGCAAAGGTCTTGGGGTTCAGGGCCACGCGGTCAGAAAAGCGGGTGCCCAGTGCGATCAGCACGTCGCAATCCGCAACCGCCCGGTTGGAGGTGTAGCAGCCGTGCATTCCGACCATGCCGATGTTCATCGGGTCACCGTAGGGCACAACGCCTGCGGCCATCAGGGTATAGGTGGCGGGGATCTCCGCCTTGTGGATCAGGTCACGCAGGGGCTGGCAGGAAGCCGCGCTCCGCACGCCGCCGCCAAAATAGACCAGCGGGCGCTGGGCCGCGTTGATGATATCGGCGGCCCACTTGACCTGCTGTTCGTCGTAGGTGGTCACGGTGCGGATCTGCTCCGGCTGCTTGGGAGTGAACTCACAGACAGCAGCGGTGACATCCTTGGGGATATCCACCAGCACCGGGCCCTTGCGGCCGCTCTGCGCAATGCGGAACGCCGCACGCATGGTGTCGGCCAGCTCTTCTACCTTGCGCACCGTGAAGTTGTGCTTGGTGATGGGCATCGTGATGCCCTCGATGTAGGCCTCCTGAAAGCTGTCCTTGCCCAGACCGGGGGTCGGCACATTGCCGGTAAAGGCGACCATGGGCACGGAGTCCATGTAGGCAGTGGCAATGCCGGTGACCAGGTTGGTGGCACCCGGGCCGCTGGTGGCCAGCACCACGCCGGTGCGGCCCGTTGCGCGGGCATAGCCATCGGCCGCATGAGAAGCGCCCTGCTCGTGGGCGGTCAGCACATGGTGGATGCGGTCAGAATTCTTATACAGCTCGTCGTACAGGTTCAGCACAGCACCGCCGGGGTAGCCGAAGATGGTGTCCACGCCCTGTTCGCAGAGAACTTCAACAAAAATTTGCGAACCATTTAACTGCATGGTAAGTTGCTCCTGTTCCTTTTCCTCTTACACTCTCAACAAAATTTCCCTCAGACACGTTACTTTTCGCATCTTGCATTCCGATTTGAACGTTGGGTCAATTATACTATAAATCGGGCCTTTGTCAATCGACGATTTGTAAAGTGAATCAGCCGAAAGATGAAGATAATTGAACACACCCTTGCTAAGCGCCTTTTCCAAGAGTATAATCAATTCTACACTGTTATAAAAATAAACAGCCTTCTGACCGGCCTGCCAATGGCTCCCCCTTTGGGGGAGCTGGCGCGGCGCGCCTGAGAGGGCAAGGCCGTTAAAAAGAGAGGATTTTCCTATGCAACTTCGTGAATGGAATGCCCGGCTCCACGGGCTTGTTGTCTTCCGTGCCCTGCTGGGCGACCCCGTTGTGGCAAAGCTGGCGGCGCTGACCGACCGGCTGGAAGCGGCTGACGATACCATCGCCCCCCTGTGCGATGCTGTGGCCGCCTTTGAAGCCGCCCTGTTCGCCCACACCACCAATCTGGGCGATTATCTTTCCAACGCCGTGCTGGAGACAGAGACCTTCTGTGTGCGGCAGGCTGCTGCAGGCCAGCTCTCCCCTGTGATGGAGGCCGCCCTGAACAGTGAGCTGAACTTTTTGCAGAAGCTCTGCGGCCTGACGCTGGACGCGCTGCTGGAAGCCGCCGACCGGCAGAACCGGGAGCTGGCGTTCCTGCCCCGTTGGGAGGCAAGGCAGCTCGACCTGACCGCCGCCTATAACCAGCGGATGCGGGAAGCCGGGAAGAAGGGCTACGGCATGTTTGCCAAGCACCATGTGTTCACAGTGGAGAACGGCCAGCTGGTGCCCGTGAAGTACCCCGACCCCCAGAAGCTCAGCGAGCTGCCGGGCTACGAGAAGGAGCGGGAAAAGGTCATTGCCAACACCCGCGCCCTGCTGGCCGGTTCCCCCGCCAACAATGTCCTGCTCTACGGCGATGCCGGCACCGGCAAATCCAGCACGGTCAAGGCCATTGCCAACGAGTATGCCGCCGACGGCCTGCGGCTGGTGGAGGTCAAGAAGAACCAGCTCTACCAGATCCCCGACCTGATGGATCAGCTGGCAGCCAACCCCCTCAAATTCATCCTCTTCATCGATGACCTGAGCTTCTCCTCCAACGACGACAACTTTGCCGCCCTGAAAGCCATCCTTGAGGGCAGCGTGGGCGGCCGGGCCCGGAACATTGCGGTGTATGCCACCTCCAACCGCCGCCACCTCATCAAGGAGACCCTGACCGACCGCACCGGCGACGACATCCACGAAGCCGACACCCGGCAGGAACTGATGAGCCTTTCCGCCCGGTTCGGCCTGACCGTCACCTTCCAGCGGCCCGAGAAAGCCCGCTTTGCCGCCATTCTGGAAGAGCTGGCAAAACAGCACCACATCCAGATGCCCATGGAAGAGCTGCTGGTCAAGGCCGAGGCCTTCGCCATCCGCGCTGGCGGCCGCAGCCCCCGCGTGGCCAAACAGTTCATCGAACAGTGCGAGAGCGGCGTGCAGAAATAATGTTTGTTTTTTCGTTTTTATGGATAAGAAAAAGCGCTGTGCAGTGAAATGACTGCACGGCGCTTTTTGCTGTTTTGAAAGAAAACTGCCGCCGCAGGCGGCGGATGAGGCAGTCAGAAAATCAAACGCGCTCGGCCACCAGCTGGAAGCCCTCTTTGGTGAGTTCCTGCCGGATCTGCTCGATCTGGGCATGGTCGCGGGTCTCCAGCACCAGCTTGAGGAAGCAGCTGGAGATGGGCATGTTGGGGTCAGAGCCGTCATGCAGGACGGAGACCACATTGCTGCCGCAGCGGGAAACGATGGCGGCCACCCGCTCCAGCTGGCCGGGCTTATCCTCCAGCGCGATGGTCAGGTTGGCCTTGCGGCCACTCATCACCAGACCACGGGTGATGACGCGGTTGAGGATGTTCACATCGATGTTGCCGCCGGAGATCAGGCAGACCACCTTTTTGCCCTCGATGGGCAGCTTGTGGAACAGCGCCGCTGCCACAGGCACCGCACCGGCCCCCTCGGCCACCAGCTTCTGGTTCTCCATCAGGGAGAGGATGGCGGCGGCGGTCTCGTCCTCGCTGACGGTCACGATGTCGTCCACATATTCCTCGCAGAGCTGATAGGTCAGCTCGCCGGGGGTCTTGACCTGAATGCCGTCCGCAAAGGTGGCCACATTTTTCAGGGTCTGATACTTGTGCTCATGCAGGCTGCGGTACATGCTGGGGGCACCCTCGGCCTGCACACCATAGACCTTGACCTCGGGGCGCAGGCTCTTGATGGCAAAGGCCACGCCGGAGATCAGGCCGCCGCCGCCCACGGGCACGATGACGGCATCCAGATCGGGCAGCTGGTCAAGGATCTCCAGACCAATGGTGCCCTGACCTGCGATGACCTGTTCGTCATCGTAGGGGTGGATGAAGGTCATGCCGGTCTCGGCCTGCAGCTCCACGGCCTTGTCGTGGGCATCATCATAGGTGCCGGGCACCAGACAGACCTCCGCGCCCAGGCTCTTGGTGTTTTCCACCTTCATAATGGGGGCACCGTCCGGCATACAGACGATGCTCCGGATGCCCCGGCGGGTGGCGGCCAGAGCCACGCCCTGTGCGTGGTTGCCGGCAGAGCAGGCGATCACGCCCTTTTCGCTCTCCTCCCTGGAGAGCTGGCTGATCTTATAATAGGCTCCCCGCACCTTGAAGCTGCCGGTCACCTGCAGGTTCTCGGTCTTGAGGTAGAGGCGGCAGTCCTTGGAGAGCTTGGGTGCTTCAATCAGGTCGGTCTTGCGGGCAACGTCCTTGAGCACAAAGGCGGCGTGGTAGATCTTATCCAGAGTCAGCATGACGATACTTCCTATCTTCTATCCTTGATTTTTGCATGTGAATATGCATCCCAGTATAAATTAGCAAAAGTATTTTGTCAAATGAACGTATTTCAACATTGTGTTTGCTGGGGTGACCGCCAATGGCTACGCCCGGGCAGGCGGCAGCCCTGCGGCCCGCTGCACGCTCCACCTGTTCCCATGCCGTGAGAGCGGTTTTCCCTGACCCAAAACGCCCCTCTCCGGCATCTGTGAGACCGGAGAGGGGCGTTCTCGTTTTTAACCTTTCATCGGCACAAATCCGACCAGATCCTTCACGACCTCGCCGCCGATGATGAGCCCGGCCACCGAGGGCACAAAGGCGTTGGAGCCGGGGACCGAGCGCCGGATGGTGCACTTGCGCTGGGTGCCCGGGGGGCAGATGCAGTGGTCCTTGCAGCTGATGGAATCATCCTCGATGGGGGTCATGGCAGGCTCTTTGGAGTAGACGACCTTCAGGTGCTTGATCCGCCGCTTGCGGCACTCGGTGCGCATCACCTTGGCCAACGGGCAGACGGAGGTCTTGTAGATATCCGTCACCTCAAAGCGGGTGGGGTCCATCTTGTTGCCTGCACCCATGGCGCAGATGATGGGGGTACCGGCCTCCTTGGCCTTGACCACCAGCGCGATCTTGCCGGTGACGGTGTCGATGGCATCCACCACGTAGTCGTACTGGGTGAAATCGAACTGGTCCTGCGTTTCCGGGGTGAAGAAGGTCTTGTAGGTCGTGACCTTGATGTTGGGGTCGATCTCGTGGATGCGCTGTTCCGCCACATCCACCTTGTACTGCCCCACCGTCTTGCGGGTGGCCACGATCTGGCGGTTCAGGTTGGTCAGGCAGACCTTATCGTCGTCGATGAGGTCCAGCGCACCCACGCCGCTGCGGGCCAGTGCCTCAACGGTATAGCCACCCACGCCGCCAATGCCGAACACCGCCACGCGGGAATGGTGCAGCGTTTCCATGGCTTCCTTGCCCAGCAGCAGCTGGGTGCGGGAATACTGATCTTGCATATTGATACTCTCCACTTCTCTGGTCCTGCCGCGCCTGCCCGGCGCAGCCGGTTTTCGGTTGCTTCATCATGCGCTCCCACCGGGGGAGCGGGTCACTTTTCCACCCGCACGATGGTGCCGCCGCCCAGGACCACATCGCCCTGATACAGCACCACCGCCTGCCCCGGCGTAGGCGCGCGCTGCGGCTCGTCAAATTCCAGCCGGAACCGATCCTCGCCCGCCGGGTAGACGGTCGCGGCCTGCTCGACCTGATGATACCGGGTGCGGGCCGTGACCCGCAGCGGGGCCGTCAGCGCCGGGATGGCGATCCAGTTGGCCTCCTCGGCGTAGACGATGCGGTCGAACAGGCTTTTCTCCGGGCCGACCGTGACCGTATTGGCCTGCATATCCTTGGTGCAGACATAGACCGGTGCGCCCATGGCAAGGCCCAGACCCTTCCGCTGGCCGATGGTATACCGCACGGCCCCCTTGTGGGTGCCCACTTTGCGGCCCGCCTCGTCGAGGAAATCGCCTGCCGGATAGCGCTTGCCGGTGAAATCTTCCATGAACTTTTCGTAGTCGCCATCCGGCACAAAGCAGATGTCCTGGCTGTCGTGCTTGCGGGCGTTGATGAAATGCTGCTGCTCCGCGATCTCACGCACCTCGCTCTTGTGCAGTGCCCCCAGCGGCAGGCGGACATGAGCCAGCTGCTCCTGCGTCAGGTTGTAAAGAACATAGCTCTGATCTTTTCCTTCGTCCAGTCCCTTCTTCAGCAGCCAGCGGCCGGTGGCCTCGTCCTGCTCCACGCGGGCATAGTGGCCTGTGACCACATACTCCATCCCATGCTCCCGCGCCCAGGAGAGAAGGTGGTCGAACTTCATATACCGGTTGCAGTCGATGCAGGGGTTCGGGGTGCCGCCCGCCTCATAGACCCGGATGAATTTTTCGATGATCTTTTCCCGGAAGTCGGCGGTGAAATCCAGCACCTCATAGGGGATATCCATCGCATACGCCACCTCGGCGGCATCTTCGATGTCCTTTTCCGAGCAGCAGGTGTGAAAGCCGGACTGGCCCAGCGTCTCGTTGCGGGTGAGCCGCATCGTGATGCCGGTGCAGGCATAGCCCTTCTGCTGCATCAGCCAGGCTGCAACCGAGCTGTCTACGCCGCCGCTCATCGCAATGAGCGCACCGGGGCGGTTTGCATTCTGTGTTTCTGTCATTTTGTTCCTCATGTTATAACATACAAAAGCAGTAGTATTATACTACCGCACGTCCGTTCGCTTGTCAAGACGCAGCGACCTGCGCCGCTACGGCCAGAAGCGCCGCTTTCTCATTGGGGAGCTGCTCGGTGAGCACCTGTTCCAGCAGAGCGTCCAGCACCCGGCGCAGCCCCGGCCCCGGCCGGATGCCTGCGTCCATCAGGTCCCGGCCATTCACGGCCAGCTGGTTGATCCGGCAGCAGGCACCGTCCGCTTCCAACTGACGGGCCAGCTCGGCTTGCACAGCAAACTCCGCCACCCGGTCCGGCGCGATTGCCCCACAGAGCGCATCCAACTGCTCTACCATGTGCAGACCATACTTTCCCAGAAGGCGCTTCGTCTGAATCCGTGTTTCTTCCAAAGGAGAGTCGGAAGTTCTTCCGAAGACCGTCCGGTGGGTGGGGCCCTGTTGCCGCAGGCAATGGGGCGGGCAATGGAATGGCCCGATTCGTGTCTGAGGAAGAAGCTCCCGACTCTCCTCCACCAGCGTCGCCACCGTGCCGGTCAGGGCGTTGGAGCACTTGAGCCGCTTGAGCGCCGCTCTTGCACCGGCTTCGCCCAGCGGGCACAGCAGCGCCGCCAGCCGGACCGGGACGTGTTCCATGCCTGGCTCCAGCGCGTCGAGGATGCGTCGGCTTTCCGGAAGCTCTGCCGCATCCAGTTCCGGGAAGATGACCGCCAGCACCTCTGCTTCCAGATAAGCTCCCGGTGCCGGAGCTGCTAGCAAACGGCTCAGCTCCTCCGCGATGCGCTCTTCGGACACGCAGTCCAGATGGCGGCAGAGCGCTCTGGCCGCCTGCCCGGTGGCCGGGTCGATGGCAAAGCCGAACCGGGCCGCGAACCGGTAGAGCCGCAGGATGCGCAGGGCGTCTTCCTCGAACCGGCGCTGCGGCTCCCCCACCGCCCGCACGATGCCGGCGGCAAGGTCGCTCTGCCCACCGAACGGGTCGATGAGCCCTTCTTCGGCGTTATAGGCCATGGCGTTGATGGTGAAATCCCGCCGGGCCAGGTCTTCTTTCACGTCCGGCACAAAGGCGACATGGTCCGGGTGGCGGCCGTCGGAATACGCCCCCTCGGTGCGGAAGGTCGTGATCTCGTACAATTCTCCGCCGTGTTTGACGGTCACGGTGCCGTGCTGCAATCCCGTCGGGATGCAGTGCGTTTCCCCGAACAACTCCAGCACCTGTTCGGGGGTCGCGCTGGTGCAGAGGTCCCAGTCGTGCGGGATCTGGCCAAGCAGACTGTCCCGCACACAGCCGCCCACCGCATAGGCGGCATAGCCCGCCGCATGGAGGCGCATCAGCAGGGCCGCTGCACCGGGGTCCAGCGGGAAGGAAATGGTCTCAGCTGTCATGAAGATTCCTCGTCGTATCGCAAAATGATCTGTTGTCCGTCCACGCCGCATTCCACCGACGGGAAGGCCGCTTCCGCCGCCGGGCGAGCGGCTTCCGGGTCGGTGATGATGGGCGAATAGTGCATGAGCCAGAGCCGCCGCGCCCCGGCCCGCGCCGCCAGTTCAGCGTCCTGCCGGAAGGTGCTGTGCCCATACTGTTTCGCCTGGGCCTGCTGCGCATCGTCCGGGTAGGTGGCATCGCAGAGGAACAGGTCAGCATCCTGTGCGGCCTGTTCCAGCGCGGCGCAGGGGGCCGTATCGCCGGAGAACACGAACCTCAGCCCTCTGCGGGGTGCGCCCAGCACCTGTCCGGGTGCAATGACTGCCCCATCTTCCAGGGTGACCGGCTCCCCGCGCTGCAACAATCTCCACTGCTGCACCGGCACCCCCAGCGCCCTGGCTCTGGCCGGGTCAAAGCGGCCTGCGCGGGGCAGGTCCAGCCGGTAGCCCCGGCTGGGGACCCGGTGCTTCGTCCGGAAGGGCAGCAGTTCGGCCCCCACCGGCCAGCCGAGGGCCAGCGTTTCCAGCCGGACGGGGTCGGTGCCCAGCGGCACAGCCCGGATGGCATAGGGCTGGGGGCCGGTCAGGGTGCGGATGGCGCCCCAGACCGGCTCCATCCCCTCGGCCGGGCCAAAAATCGTCAGCGGCCGGGTGCGGCCCTGACAGCCCAGCGTTTGCAGCAGGCCGGGCAGGCCGAAGATATGGTCGCCGTGGTAGTGGGTCAGGCAGATGGCGTCCAGCTTCATCAGGTTGACCCCGGCGCGGCGGGCAGCGGTCTGGGTGCCCTCGCCGCAGTCGAACAGCAGGCTGTGCCCGCCGCATTCGGCCACCGCCGCCGTCAGGGCGCGGTCGGGCAGAGGCATGGTGGCCGCTGTGCCCAGCAGAGTAATGGTCAGCATAAAAAGTCCTCCGTATCGTTCCCCTTTAGTGTACCACACTTCGCCCCGGTGCACAATCGGCGCAGCGGGTGCATAGGCTGGGGCAGATGATGTTCCGGAAAGGAGGATGCGCCATGCAGCGCAAGCAAGGTCCCCGCAGGTCTTCCCACGCTCCCCGTCTGGTGCTGCTGTTGCTCTTCGCCCTGGTGCTGGCCGTGGCGGGCGGGCTGTTCAGCTGCGCGTTCCAGCCCATGATGGCCGCCCGCGGGACGATGCTGTTCCTGCCGGGGGCGTAAAAAATTTTTCGTGAAATTTCGGATCTTCTCTTGACTCCGGCAACAAGATCTGACCGCATGAAAATAAGCCGCACCTGCGAAGGCGCGGCTTATTTTCATGCTCAGGAAAGCCGATTCAGCCGGACGGCCACATACGGGTCCGGGAGCTTGAGCTCGTCGGCCAGGTCCTCTTCGGTGTCGTATTTGTCCCCGGCCAGGCCGACGACCACACTGCACACCGCGTATCGGCCGCTGGGCGAAAGGGCGGTGATCTTTGCTTCGCCGTCGGCCACAGCCGTCACGACGCCGTTGGCGTCCACCGTGGCAACGCCCGGATTGCTGGTGACCCAGGTGATGGGCACACTGCCGCCGCTCTCCACGGCCACCGTGGCGCACAGGGCCTCCTGACTGCCCACCGTCTTGAGCAGCAGGTCTGCCTTGTTCAGTGTGACCTTGCCGACCTCGGATGTGACCGTGACGGCGCACCGCAGCGCCTGCCCGTTGGAAGCAAAAGCCGTGATGGTGGCGCTGCCCGGCTTCTGGGCCGTCACGACGCCTTTGTCATCGACCGAGGCGATGTTGGGGTCGCTGCTGCGCCACTGGTACACATAAATAAAGGAATGGTCGCTGTTGGTCAGCATGAGCTGCTGTGTAGGGTGCAGGTCATCGTACTGCTGCACCAGCTCCAGACTGGTCTCGCTGAGGGTGGGTTTCTGCGCCTCGGCCTTCTCCCCCTTGCGGGTGACGGTGACTTCGCAGGCGGCGCGGTCGCCGTGGTCCGAGATGGCGGTGATGGTGGCCTTGCCCACGCTGCGGGCTGTCACCTTGCCGTCACCGTCCACGGTGGCCACACTGGGGTTGCTGCTCATCCAGACGATGAAGTAATAATCGCTCTGCCCGCCGGTGTAAAGGTAGGCTTTGGGGCGCGGGTCGTCCGCCGTGATCTCCAGCTCCATCTCGGTCACTTCCAGCGCGAGCTTTGCGGAACCGTTCTCCGCGCGGGGCGCTGCCTGCGCCGCCAGCGGCGAGAGGGTCAGCGTTGCCCCCAGCAGCAGGGCACAGAGCACCCGTCCCATCGGGTGAAAAGAATGTTTCATAGGGTCGAACGTCCCTCCTTTTTCGCTTCAAAGAATTGGAGTGCCGCACACAGGTACTTTTTCCGCGTCATGATCGTTCTCACTTTCGTTTCATTGTACACAGGATGCAAATTCTTTTCAAGCCGTTCGCCCTAAGAGTTCACAATTCGAGCCGCTTTTTGTGGAAACGCATAGTTTTTTGCAGCAAAAACTGTGCAAAAAATCCCATCCGGACCGTGTCTTTATGCCGGTTCCTCCGTGTAATACTGGGCCTGCGCGTTCCACAGCTCATAGTATTTTCCGGCGCTGTCGGCCAGCAGGTGCTCGTGGGTGCCCTGCTGGATGACCTCGCCGTGGTCGAAGACGGCGATCTCATCGCAGAACTTGCAGGAGGACAGCCGGTGGCTGATGTAGATGGCCGTTTTGTCCCCCGCGATCTCGTTGAACTTGGCGTAGATTTCCGCCTCGGCCACGGGGTCGAGCGCAGCGGTGGGTTCATCCAGGATGATGAAGGGCGCATCCTTATACAAAGCCCGCGCGATGGCGATCTTCTGCGCCTCACCGCCGGAGACGGTCACGCCGTTCTCGTCCAGCTCCTGATACAGTGCCGTGTCCAGCCCCTGCGGCATCGCCGCCAGCCGGTCGCGGAAGCCCGCCTTTTGCAGGCAGTCGGTCACGCGGGCGGCATCGTATCCGGTGCAGGCCGCGACATTCTGGCCCAGCGGGAGGGCCAGCAGCCGGAAATCCTGAAAGACGACCGAGAAGATGTCCATGTACTCGTCGTAGCGGTACTTCCGGATGTCGATCCCGTTCAACAGGATGACTCCCTCGGTGGGGTCGTACAGGCGGCAGAGCAGCTTGATGAAGGTCGTTTTGCCGCTGCCGTTCATCCCCACCACGGCCAGCCGCCCGCCGACTTTGAACTTCATGTTCAGGTGGCGCAGGGCGTACTGCGCGCTGCCGGGGTAGCGGAAGGAGACATCCCGGAACTCCACCGTATACTGGCGGTCGCTCCGCTTTTCGGTGGTCAGGCTGCCCTGATACATGTTGTTGGGCAGGTCGAGGTAATCGAAGATGTTTTTCATATAGACGCCGTTGATCTCCATCTCGGCCAGCATGTTTACAAGGGTGACAACGCCCTGGAACAGGTTGGCGGCCGCACCGAGGTACTGCGTCACGGCATCCAGACCGAACGCCCCGCCGCAGGCCTTGAGGCAGACAAAGAGATAGACCAGCCCCATCAGCAGCGCCGACACTGCCGAGGAGGCCGACCGGAAGATTCCCATCGCGCCCCGGCGCAGCCTCGCGAAGGCATCCCATAGACCCACCATATAGCCGCTGACGACATTCTGGTACTGGTCGTACATCCGCAGGTCGGGAGCGTTCTTCGGCTCTTCCGGCAGGGTGAGCTGGACATGGAACATCCGGTTGCCCAGCTTTCCGGACTCCTGCAGCAGCGGCATATATTTGGCCGCCTGCCCCGCGAACACGGGCGACAGGCAGGCGGTGCAGACCATCACGGCCCAGAACGCCGCCAGAAACAGCGGGTGCCCCAGAAAGGCCAGCCGCCCGTCCGGCACCGCCGCGGTGAACAGCCCCCAGCAGAGCACCACGCCGCCCAGGATCTGAAACAGTGCCGTAGCGATCTTTTCCACCAGCAAAATGCAGATCGTGCCGCCCGCACCCGATAGCCTGGCGTCCTGCTGGATCTGGCTGTACATGTCATAGACCCGCTGGCTGTCCTCATCCACGTAGTCGAGGGACATCTGCTTGTCCATATACGTTCGGGTCTGCCGCCGCCAGAGGTCGTCCGTTTCTGCTTCCTTCCAGTGGAACGCTGCCGCGCGCAGAAGGGTCAGCACGGCGGTCGTGCCCAGGGTCCAGAGCACCCAGACCATCAGCCGGTGCGGGTCCCGCCCGCCGGACAGTTCGCCCACCAGCTGGGCCGACAGCCAGACCGTGGCATAAGGGCTCAGCGCCGTGAGGGCGGCACTGGCAAAGGTAGCATAGAAAAACTTCGGCGACAGCTTCCAGAAGATGTTCCACTCCCGCCAGGCGTACCGGCACCCCTGCCGGATGGTGATCGTTTCGTTCGATGCGCTCATGCTTCGTTCTCCTCCCGGTAATACTGGCTCTGCACCTCAAACAAGTCGGCGTAGCCGCCGCCCCGTTTCAGCAGCTCTTCGTGGGTGCCCTCCTCGGCCACCCGGCCGTCCTTCAGATAGAGGATGCGGTCGCAGAAGCGGGTGGAGGCCAGCCGGTGCGAGATGAACAGGCTGGTCTTGCCTGCCGTCATCTCGTTGTATTTCTGGTAGATGTCGTTCTCGGCGATGGGGTCGAGCGCGGCGGTCGGCTCATCCAGCACCAGCACAGGCGCATCCTTGTACAGCGCACGGGCCAGCATCAGCCGCTGGGTCTGCCCGCCGGACAGCTCGATGCCGTCTTCGTAGACCTCCCGGCCGATCTGCGTTTCCAGCTGTTTGGGCAGGCTCTGCACCTTTTCGGTCAGGCCCGCTTCGTCCAGGCAGTGCCAGACGCGGGCCTCGTCGATGCCGGTGCGGCACTGGGCCACGTTCTCGGCCACGGTGGCCGACAGGACCGAGAAATCCTGGAACACCGCCGCGAACAGCTTGTAATAATCCCGGCGGTTATACGGGCGGATGTCCTGCCCATTGAGCAGGACACGGCCCTCGGTGGGGTCGAGGAAGCCGCAGAGCAGCTTGACCAGCGTGGTCTTGCCCGCACCGTTCAGGCCCACGATGGCGAGGTTCTCGCCGGGGCGGACGGTCAGGTCGAGCTTGTGGATGGTGTCCTTCTCCGCGCCGGGGTACCGGTAGCTGACCCCTTCGAGCTGCAGCTCATAGGGGGTGTCCAGCCGCTTTTCCAGCGGGAGGCCGTCCTCAAAGCGGAACGGTTCCGGATATTCGAGAAATTCCCGCACGGTGGAGATGTCGAGACACTGCTTGTGCAGTTTTGCAAACTTTTCCAGAATGCCGCTGACCCACTGGGCAAAACCGGTGGCCGCACCGAAATAGAGCAGGAATTGCGAGACCGGCAGGCCCTGTTCCAGTGTCAGCCAGATCAGGTAGGCATAGGCCGCGCCGTTGCGCACCAGCAGCAGGGCCAGGTCGATGACATTGGCCCAGAGGTAGGCCGTCTCCCGCCGGAGAAGGAAGCCGTGGTAGAGCCGCATCGTGCTCTCCCAGAGTTCTTCCACCCACTCCCGCAGGCCGAAGATGCGGATATCCTTGCCGTACTGCCGGTCGGTGGCGACCTTCTGCACGTAGGCCAGCCGCTTCACATACCCAGCTTCCTCCTCGCGGTGGCGGTAGCCCCACTCGTTGATCCGCCGGGACGCCAGATAACTGACGACCGATGTGGCGCAGACCAGCAGGCAGAGCCAGGCGTTCAGGCCGGACAACAGCAGCAGGTAGGCTCCGAAGCCGAAGAGGTTGGTCAGGATCTCGCCCCAGCTCACCCAGAATGCTTCGACGGATTCATTGTTGGTGCTTCCGGCCCGGTCGGCCTTGGCGCTCAGATCCAGAAAGCGCTTGTCCAGCAGGTTCGGGTAGGAGGTGCCGGCCCGCTTGCGGGCCGAGAGGTCCAGGATATCGACCCGGACGTTCATTTTTCCAAAGAGATTCAGTTCGCTCAGATAACTTTGCAGGAAAGTCAGTGCGACCAGCAGCACGGAAAAGCCGCCAATGACCGCCAGCAGACGGCCCAGCGCCATCCCCTGTTCCAGCACCCGGAGCACCGCCGGGGCAAACAGCAGCTCCGCGATGGTCCTGCCCGCCGTGACCAGCGCCAGCGAGAGGCCGACCGTGAACACCGTCCAATGCCTGCCCCGCCATGCCACGCCCAGCATATAGGCCGTGATCTGCCAGAGGTCGTATTTTGGTTTTTGCTTCGTTTTGTTCGTTCCCGTTTCCATGTGGGATTCCCCTTTCGTTCGTCTGGGCCTATCCTATCACAAAAAATCGTCCCCGGCACAAATCGGGGACGAACGGTTCATTTTGGGGGATGAATTGCAATGGTTTCCCTCCAATTTCATACTTGCGGGATCAAGATCTCCGTCGTGAAGGCTCCATCCTCGCTGTTGCGGCTGAGGTAGCCGTCCAGTTTTTCGACGATGGCGTCAATACGCACCAGACCGAAGCCATGGCCCGCGCCCTTGGTGGTGGCAAACCGCCCGGCAAGTTTTATCTGCTTCTGGCTGGCCGTGAAGTTGGTGAACGAGATGTAGAGCTGGGTGCCCTTCATATCCAGATACACCCGGATGAGGCGTTCGGCTTCGGGCAGGGCGGCGCTGGCATCCATGGCGTTGTCGAACAGGTTGCCGAGGATGCAGCAGAGGTCCAGCTCGCTCATCTTCAGCCGGACCGGGATGTGGGCGTCGATCTGCACCGGGATGTTCCGGCTCTTCGCGAGGGAGATCTTGCTGTTGAGGATGGCATCCGCCATGGCGTTGCCTGTCTTGACCGCAAGGTCCACGGTGTTTAGGTCGGTGTCCAGCTGGTCAAGGTAGGCCCGGATGCCTTCCAAATCCCCCTGTGCCGCCAGGACCTTCATGGTCTGGATGTGGCCGCGGTAATCATGCCGCCAGCCCCGCATCTGGCGGTACATGTTGTCCACCTCTTTGTAATGCGTCTCGATAAGCTCCCGCTGGTAGGCTTCGATGCGGTGATCCAAAAGCCTTGAAAAAAGTTTCAGCATCTGTTTTCCCTTCCTCTGCCTCATGTCCTCTCGATGATGGCCCGGTTCAGCGGCTCATAGCTGCCGCGCGGCAGGGGCAGCACTGTGCCGTCCGCCAGAACGACCTCCTTTTTGGTCACGCGGCGGATCTGCTTCAGGTTCAGGATCATCCCCCGCCCCACCCGGAAGAACTGCTCGTCCAGCTCTGCCTCGAACTCAGCCAGCGTCCGCTTGAGGGTATAGTCCTGCCTGGCGTGGACGGTCACATAGTTCTGGTGCACGTCCAGATACCGCACCTCGTACAGCGGCAGGCGGATCATCTCGCCGGAACGTTCGAGGTTCAGGCAGCGCTCGTTCCGGCAGTGCTTCTCCCACGCGCGGTCGAGCACGGCACAAAGCTTTTCGGGGCGGACCGGCTTCATCAGGTAATGGAGCGCGGCCACATCGTAGCCCTCGGCGATATAATCCGAGTAACCGGTGATGAAGACGATCTGCACGGCTTCGTTCTCCTGCCGGACCGTTTTGGCCAGCGTGACACCATCTACTCCGGGCATTTCTACATCCAACAGTAATAAATCAAAGTTTTTATCCTCTGCGTAGCAGAACAGAAACTGTTCCGCCGAGGAAAAGGCCCGGCATTCCAGCGCGACGCCCCGCTGCTCTGCCCAGTGCGCCACGATGCCGCGCACATAGTCCACATCCGCTGCGCTGTCGTCGCACACCGCTGCCCGATACGCCATCCTGTTCTCTCCCCTCTGTTATCTTTTTTCCGATTATGACACATTTCCGGTGGGATTGCAACAAAAAAAGAGGCTGCGAACCTCCCTTCGTCATCGCTTGCGCGATGACACCTCCCTCAAAGAGGGAGGCTTTTCCGGCCTACCGCCACGCCAAGGCCCCCTCTCCGAGGGGGCTGGCACGGCAGCGCCGTGACTGGGGGAGTATCGCAGCCTCTTGGGCTGGTTCTTAGTAGTTGTGCTTCTTCAGCTCAAAATAGCTCTGGGGATGTGCGCAGACGGGGCACTTGAGGGGTGCAGACTTGCCGATGTAAGTGTAACCGCAGTTCCTGCACTGCCAGACCTGCTGCTCTTCACGGGCAAAAACCTGATTGTTCTTCAGGTTCTCGGCCAGCTCGCGGTAGCGCTCCTCGTGCTCTTTTTCGATCTGAGCCACCATGGTGAAGAGCGCAGCCAACTGAGGGAATCCCTCTTCCTTGGCCTCTTTTGCCATGCGGGGATACATCTCAGTCCACTCATCGTGCTCGCCGCCCGCTGCCATTTCCAGGCAGGTCATAGTATCGGGGATGGAGCCGCCATGCAGGGCCTTGAACCACATCTTGGCGTGTTCCTTTTCGTTGGCGGCAGTCTCCTCAAAGATCGCGGCCAGCTGCTCATAGCCTTCCTTCTTGGCTACGCTGGCGAAGAAGGTGTACTTGTTGCGGGCCTGGCTCTCGCCTGCAAATGCTTCCCACAGGTTTTTCTCGGTCTTGGTGCCCTTGAGTTCCATAATCCATGCTCTCCTTTATTGTTGTGTGTATGTGTTCACCTCCGGCTGCAGCCGGGGCGTTCCTTCTGAGAGTATTATAGCAGAATTTGAACTCAAAATAAAGAATAATTCCTATTTATTTTAAGAATTATTTTCAGTTAGTGCTGCTTCAGCGCGCAGACGGCCAGGCTGAGGGCGCTCCATGCGGCCTGATACATCAGCACAGCGGCAACGGACAGGGTGCCGATGCTGCCCGCATAGGTCAGCAACACACCGATGGCCACCGAGAACCAGACCGACACCAGCTGCACCGTGGTGGCAGCCGTCTCGGCGTTCTGGGCCTGCTCGGCGGCGCGGAGACCGCCGATGAGGCTGACGAAGCCCTCATCGTGCAGCATACAGCAGCGGGCGGCGTTCTCCGGCTGCGCCGGGGCGGCGTTCAGGGCATCGCACTGGTCCTGTTCCAGCAGGGTGATCATGCCCTCCGGCAGATGGTAGGCGTCGGTGATGTGCTTGGCGGTCAGGCTGGGGTCTTTGCAGGTGACCAGAAGGCGGATGTTCTCCTTCTGCAGCACTTCCAGCCCGCGGGCCGCATTCCGCCCGCCTGTGGAGCGCAGCACGAACATGGCGTGGAGATTGCCCGAAACCGCCAGATACAAGATCTGCAAGGTCCCATGCTGGGAGTGCTCTTCCTCGTACTCCGTTTCGGGCACGGGGACGCCCTCCTTTTCCATATAGGCGCGGTTGCCGATCAGGATGCGGTTGTTATCGCACCAAGCCGCAAAGCCGAGGCCGTAGTGGGTCTCCAGATCCTTGACGGGGTAGAGGATGTCGGTGCGGTCCTCAATGATCTGGCGGAACAGGCCGCGCAGAGTCTCGCAGCTCTGATTCAAGATGCTGGCCGCATAGAGGATGGCGCGGTCGATGCGGCCCCCCTTGAAGATGCGGATGTCCTCCAGATTCACGCTGTCCGCAGTGAAAAGTTCGTCGGCGTCCACCTGCACGGTGTCCACGCCGCCCAGTTCTTCGATCGCGGCCCAGCCGGGAATGACCGCACCGGCAGCGGCGGCGCTCTTTTGCAGCCGCAGGGTGGCCAGACCGGCCACCAGCGTGGAGGAGAGCGGAGCGCCCATGCAGAGCATGGCGGTCATGGCCGCAGCCATGCCGTTGAGCCCGCCGCCGAACAGCAGGAACGCCAGACCGCTGAGCACCGTAGCCCCCAGCAGGATGTACGACGTCTTGCGGGCGCGGCGCTCACTGGTGCGCTCGCCAAAGCTCTGTTCCAGCAGGGCGTCGTCCCACTGGACCGGGCGGCTGAGCAGGACCCAGGGGTCCTTTTCGTCCAGACTGCGGGCAAGCATCCGGATCAGGTCCTTGTCCTTGACCCGGAACGCCCCCTGCAGCCCGGCCGGGTCTTTGGTGGCCAGGTCGTAGCCGTTTTTCACAGCGGCCAGCTGCACCCGGCTGCCCAGCAGGGCCATGAACAGCCCCAGCGCCGCGATGCCGGACAGCAGCGTCCAGCTGGACGTCTGGTAGCTCCTGGCGTTGAGCAGGGCGATGGCGGCTTCCAGCGCCGCGCCGCAGGCGGCCAGCGCAGGCATGGTATCCGCACTGGGGCGGCGGTCTTTTTTCAGGCCGCTCAGACCGTCCCGCAGGACGGGGTAGGCCACGGCCAGCGCCGCAGCCAGCACCAGCAGGTTGGCGGCGTAGAATGCCGCCGGAGCGACGACCGGGTCCAGCGAGGCAATGGGTGCCAGCAGGCCCGCCGCCGTCAGCCCGAAGTGGAGCAGCACCACAGCCAGGATGCCGCTGAGCACACAGCGCAGCGTGAGTTCTGCGCTCATCTTATGCAGCTTCTCGCCCACGGTTTCGGGGGTGGACTCTTCGGCAGGCTCTGCGGCAGCTTCCTCTGCCGGGGCCGCAGGCGTCTCGGATGCGGATGCGTCGCCGGGCGCGGCTTTTGCAGCCGCTTCCGCAGGCTGGGCAGCTTCGGCGGGTGCAGCATCCGGTGCGGAGACCGGCGCTTCCGGTTCCTCTTCAAGGCCTACCAACGGGATGCTCATGCTGTCGTCCATGCTGGGCGGTGCCTCCCGCGTGGGGGCCGCAGGCGCGGCTTCGTCGTCGCCCTCTCCAAAGAAGCGGAACGGCTGGGTCGGCTCCGGTCGGACCTCTTCCGGCTCCGGCTTGCGGGTCCGGTCCTCGGCGAAGACCATCTTCGGCAGGGCTGCGCAGGCCTTTTCCTCGGCTTCCAATGCGGCGGTCTCGACGCCCAGCACTTCCTGCGGGGCGGGCGTGTCCGCTTCGGGCCGGGCCGGTTTCGGGGCCGGGAAGAGCAGAGCCTTGAGCTCCTGCATCTCGGCATGTTCCTTCTGCTCCTGCGGGGTCAGCGGGCCGCGCACATAGTTCTTCTCATATTTCGGCTGCTGCGGCTGCGGAGCGGGCTGCTTTTCGGCAGCCGACTTCCGCTCGGCCGGGGCGGCCGGGGCAGGCTGCACCGGCGGTTCCGGCTCCTCTGCCACAAAGAAGTCTGCGGCCAGCTCCAGATCGGCCTTCGGCTCCGCGGCCTCGTCCTCCCCGCCCAGCCGGATCTCACCCGTCGGCGGAAGTTCCTGCGGCATGGCAGGCTTTTCGGGAGCAGGCTCTGCCTCCTCCTTGGCGCGGCCCAGGATGCGGCCCAGGATGCTGCTTTGGGTCTTCTGCTTTGCAGGCTCCTGCTTTTCGTCGTCCCGGTGCTTCATCTCATCGGGCACCTGCGCCACACTGGTGCTGAAAAAGGTGCGGAATTTTTCTTCCTTGGCTGCGAGGTCCTCCGGGTTCGTTTTTTCAAAGCCGTTTTTACGGGCATCATTCTTCGCCATTCGTTGTACCTCCCTGCTCAATCTCTGCGGAGCAGTCCGCATTTATTCGCCTGCGCGCTGGCACTGGATCTCATACAGAATGATGCCAGCCGCCACCGAGACGTTGAAGCTGTCCACGCCGGTGCCCTGTGCGGCCATATCCAGCCGCACCACGCCGTCGCAGAGCTTTTTCACCAGCTGCGAGACGCCGCTGCCCTCGCCGCCCAGCACCAGCGCGATGGGGCCGGTGAGGTTATTCTTGCGCAGGGGCACACCGTCCATATCGGCACAGTAGACGAAAACGCCCTGGTCCTTCAGGCGGCGGATGGTCTCGCCGATGTTAGCCACACGGGCCACGGGCAGGCGCTCCGCAGCACCGGCGCTGGATTTGATGACGGTGGGGGTCACGGAAGCGCCGCCCCGCTTGGGGATGACGATGCCGTGGGCACCGCAGAGCAGTGCGCTGCGCATCACCGCGCCCAGATTGTGGGGGTCTTCGATGCCGTCGCTCAGCACGAGGAAAGGCGGCTCCCCCTTTGCCTTGGCCGCTGCCAGCAGGTCTTCCACGGTGGCATACTCGATCTCGCTGGCAAACGCAGCCACGCCCTGGTGGCTCTCGGTGCCGGTCATCAGGCGGAGCTTGTTGGGGTGGACCCGCTTGACGGTGGCCCCGGCCTCCTTGGCCATGGCGGTGAAGTACGCCGCCACAGCGGGGGCCATGCCCTCGGCCAGCAGCACCGTGTCCACGCCGGAGCCGCTCTTGAGCAGCTCGGTCACAGGGTTCTTGCCGTAGACCAGGCTCTCATTCTTCGGCGTGTCCTCCGCAGCGCGGCGGGGGCGGCGCGGCATTTTCTGTTCGTCCATTGTGTTCTCCTTCCATTTATCGAAAAGGGACAGGCCCTTTTTGTTTCACTGTTTACGAAATTCGACAGATTGTCATAGTAAAGTATAACATAACCGCCCCGCCTTTGCCATAGGATTCCCCTTTTTTCCCGCCTGAATTTTGTCCCGGCCGGCAGAGAGCAGCCCCCTTGTCATTTTATCGGTATATTTTTTTCGGCAAAAGTTTTCCACATTCGAGTCCATATACACTTTGTAAAACGGGCCTTTCTTTTCCACATGTTGAAAACTCCGTTGAAAGTGTTCAAAAATCAAGCATCTGCGCCCACTTTCCGGGTGGAATTCCACACTTTCCACCGGGTTTTCAACTGTGAGGAAATTTTCCGTGCAGAAGCCGCCGTACTTTTTGTAAAATTCAAGTCGGAAATATGACTATTTTTTGAACGTCTCGTTCCCGCATTTTGCCACAATCTCCAACATCATTTTGACGAACGGGAAACCATGTTGAAAATTTGGATTGATTTTATAGTTTGTTTGGGGTATACTAACCTTACAGGTTCGTTAAGGGATACGCAAAGTCGCATTCTCAAACGACTTTTCACCCCAATAATATGAATTTGCGGAGGTAATGAATAATGTTGGTAAATGCAACCGAAATGCTCATCAAGGCACGCGACGGCCACTACGGTGTGCCCCAGTTCAACATCAACAACCTGGAGTGGACCAAGGCTGTGCTGACCGCCTGCGAGGAGATGAAGAGCCCTGTCATCCTGGGCGTCTCCGAGGGTGCCGGCAAGTACATGACCGGTTTCAAGACCGTTGCTGCGATGGTCAGCGCAATGGTCGATTCCATGGGGATCACCGTTCCCGTTGCTCTGCATCTGGACCACGGCACCTATGAAGGCTGCAAGGCCTGCGTGGAAGCCGGTTTCTCTTCCATCATGTTCGACGGCAGCCACTACTCCATTGAGGAGAACGTGGAGAAGACCAAGGAGCTGGTCGCTCTGGCACATTCCAAGGGCCTGAGCATCGAAGCTGAGGTCGGTTCCATCGGCGGCGTCGAGGACGGCGTCGTGGGCGCTGGCGAGATTGCAGACCCTGCGGAGTGCGCAAAGATCACCGATCTGGGCATTGATTTCCTGGCAGCCGGCATCGGCAACATCCACGGTGTCTACCCGGCCAACTGGAAGGGTCTGGACTTCGAGGCTCTGGACCGCATCCACAAGGCCACTCACAACATCCCCCTGGTCCTGCACGGCGGCACCGGCATCCCCGACGAGATGATCGCAAAGGCCATCAGCCTGGGCGTCTCCAAGATCAACATCAACACCGAGTGCCAGCTGGTCTTCGCTGAGGCCACCCGCAAGTACATCGAGGCTGGCAAGGATCAGCAGGGCAAGGGCTTCGACCCCCGCAAGCTGCTGGCTCCCGGCTCTCAGGCCATCATCGACAAGTGCAAGGAGAAGATCGAGCTGTTCGGCTGCGCCGGCAAGGGCTAAATCCTCTCGCTCCACCAAAGAACAACACAGCGGCCCCGCAACGTTGGAATCTCCAACGCGGCGGGGCCGCTTTTTCTGTATTTGTTTTGAGATTTGACCATCCCCCACGATGTCTGCCCGCTTTTACACCCGTTCTTCCAACCGGGCATCTTTTCCATAACGCTCAAACCGGAGCCACAGAAAGGCCGCACCGATCAGCAGATTCGCGATGGTATAGGGCCAGACCGGAATGCGGACAAAAACGATCGACCCAAGCGCCAGACGCAGGAGTTTGCCGATCTCATAAAGCACCAGAATATAGAGTACCGTAAATGCCACTGCCTTCACCTGATGCTTTCTCGGCGGAAATCCGACCTTCTCCATTGCACTCCGATAGAGGTAATAAAATCCAAGCACACAAATACACAGCTGCAACAGAGACGCCAGCGTAACGTCGATTTTGAAATCCGGCACAACCGCCAGAATTGAGGGTGTCATCACCAGTGAGGCGACACCGTATCCCCAAAAGCAAAGCACAGAGATCTCAAAGATCAGAAAATCGGGCCAGCGCAGCGGCTTCATGCTCGGCTTCACCTCATTCACAAAGGTTTCGGCGTCCGTAATAAACTGGAACAGCTCGCAGCCCTCTTCATTGGCGCGCATCGCGATATCGATCAGATCGCTCCGGACGACTTCTACGCCACAGATGTCGAATGTGACACTGCGCAGATAGGCGATCACTTCTTTGAGCTGTTCCTGACTTTTTTCAGTCAGCATTTTCGTACGCATCCGGTTTGCCTTTCGCAATGCAAAATACTTATTCATCTGGCTCCTCCTTAAAAATTTTTTCTACCAGCTGGCAGAGCTGGCTCCAATCCTGCCGAAACTCAAAAAGCGCCAGCCGCCCTTCCTCTGTTACAACGTAATATTTCCGACTTGGCCCCTTGGGGGAAGGTCTGCGTTCTACTGTGACCTTTCCTTGTTGTTCCAACCGCAGCAGCAGCGGATACAGCGTGCTTTCGCTCAGGTCTGAAAAACCGAGCTGTTTCAGATTCATCACGATCTCATAGCCATAGGTCGGCTCTCTGCTGATGAGTTTCAGAACACAGAACTCCAAAATACCCTTGAGAAGCTGTGTGTTGTTTTCCACCGGGGACTCCTCCTTTCTGCTATTTTGTATTACGTAGTAGCTTGTCTACATTGTATTACATAGTAGTGTTTCTGTCAAGCCCTGCTGCATTCGCATTTGTGCTAAAAATTACACCGCATTTTTGTGCAACAAAAAACGCCCTAAGATTTCTCTTAGAGCGTTTCGATCAAGTCGGCGACTACCTATTTTCACAAGCCGTTTCCAGCTAACTATCTTGGGCACGAGTGAGCTTAACTACTGTGTTCGGAATGGGAACAGGTGGGACCTCACCGTCATCGTCACCGACCATATGACTGGTTCAGTATACCATACGGTCTACTGTTTGTCCAGTGTTTTTAGAAGGACGTGCCTTCAAAACTGAATAATCACTGCTAACATTTTTTCGTTGACTCTTTGAGTCTCAAGCGAATTGTGGTCAAGCCCTCGATCTATTAGTACACACTTGCTGAATGGATCGCTCCACTTACACATCGTGCCTATCAACCTTGTAGTCTTCAAGGGATCTTACCTGATCAAATCAGTGGGATATCTTATCTTTGGGTCGGCTTCACGCTTAGATGCTTTCAGCGT
>OHON01000381.1_pt1 | contig 22095 bp, 19 predicted proteins | sample 1569831 | NCBI WGS metagenome assembly OHON01 (sample SAMEA3879512, study PRJEB24766) | human gut metagenome | biome: human-associated habitat; feature: feces | place: USA | collected 1985/1987
AGCAGAAGTTCGCTTCGCAGATAATGACCAGCAAATCGCCGGTACGCTCCTGCGAGGATATTGACGAAACCGCACTGTCCTATGCTGAGATCAAGATGCTGGCGACCGGCAATCCCCACATCAAAGAGAAGATGGACTTGGACATTCAAGTTCAAAAGTTGCGGCTCTTAAAGTCCAGCTTCCTTTCCGAAAAATATGCTTTGGAGGATAAGATCATTAAGTTCTATCCGCAGGAGATCGCACGGCGCTCTGATGTAATTGCGGGGCTGAAATCCGATATTGAAAGAGCATCGAAACATCCAAAACCGATGGACGATACCTTTGTGGGTATGACGGTCAAGGGTGCTTTCTACTCTGAAAAAGCGGATGCCGGTAACGCCATTTTGGAAGCGTGTAAGGCAATGACGAATCCCGAACCCATTCCCCTCGGTGAGTACCGTGGCTTTACGATGGAGCTGTACTTTGAAGCGAGAGAATACAAGGTGCGGCTCAAGGGCGAGCTTGGTTATAACGTAACCCTCGGCACGGATACCTTCGGCAACATCACCCGTTTGGATAATGTGCTGGAGGGACTGCCAAAGCGTTTGGAGATGAATGAGCTGGAGCTTGATAACCTCAAAAAGCAGTTTGAAACGGCAAAGATTGATGTAGAAAGACCGTTCCCACAGGAGGAAGAACTGAAAACCAAGACCGCCCGGCTGAACGAACTCAACGCTCTGCTCAATGTGGATAAGCGTGAAAATGAGATCGTCGGCGGTGAACCCGATGAGGGTGAAGAACCGCCCGAAAAGAAATCGATGGACTTGGAAAGATAGCCGAACCTCTTGACAATCGTTATCATATATGATAACATTATAGCAAACCGGAAGGGAGGGTTTTGTATGACCGAAAAGGAACTGTTGACGGCAAGGCAGAGCATCGTTCAGAAGCTGACGCAGGCAAGACTGGAAAAAGGATTGTCGCAGGAGCAGCTTGCAAAGCGCATCGGAACCCAGCGTTCCAACATCTGCCGCATCGAAAAAGGAACGCAAAACCTCTCCCTTGACCTGATGCTCAAGATCGCAGAGGCACTTGACAAGGATGTGTCCGTAATGCTTGAGGAAAGGAGCAGCACAATGGAAAAAGTATATAGCCTGCGCCTTTATGATGAAACACTGCTGACCTTCACGCTGGAGGAAAGAGGCTTGGAGGGCTTGCAGGCGACCATTCTCCACACCGAAACGGCAAAGCAAAAGCTGTTTCCTCTCGACTTGGAGCTGACAAACGAGGGCATTGTGAAGTGGCTGGAACGGCGGTTAATTCCGAAGAACCGGCAGTTTGTAGATGAAATCTTAAAGACGCTGGGGCTGAGCGTAAACAACACGAAGGGCATCATTGATGTCTGTATGGGGCTGTCCCTCAACGACAGCTATTGGGTCGTCCCCGCCGACTTTGACGGCAAATATGCCGATTATAACCTCTACGAAAACCGCTTCTCCGAAGCACTGTCACTGGTAGCTTATACCGGCGTGGGCGGCAGTCGGGAGGCATTCTCCACCTCGCCGGAGCTGACTACCAACGGTATGCTGCGGAAGGCTTGGCGCTTTGTGGAGGGCGACGGCATCTATCTGTATAAGGGCGGCACGGAGGGCGCTGCGAACACCGGAAACGAGCCGTACAGCGAGTATTATGCCTGTCAGATCGCAGACAAGATGGGCATCGGCTGCGTACAGTACGACCTGGAAAACTGGAAAGGTATCCTTGCCTCCAAGTGCCGGCTGTTCACGGATATTGATACCTCGTTCGTCCCTATCGGGCGTATTCTCCGCAAGACGACGCTGAAAGCCTGCCTGGATTATTACAAGACCTTGGGCGACGAGTTCTACGAGCAGCTTTGCAGTATGCTGGTTTTCGACACCCTGATTTACAACGAAGACAGACACTTCGGCAACTTCGGCTTACTGCGGAACAATCACACGGGCGAAATTATCGCCCCTGCACCCATCTTCGATAACGGCTTGTCGCTGTTCAACTACGCAATGCCGGATGATTTAAAGAACCTGAGTGCGTATGCAAAGACCCGTTCCAATCCCTACCGCATTTCCTATGAGGATGTGTGCAAAGAGGTAATGGGCACAAAGCAGAAAGCACAGCTGCGGCGAATGGTGGACTTCAAGTTCACCCGCCATCCGTCCCTGAATCTGCCGGAGGAACGGCTGACAGCCATTGAAAAACAACTCGGAGAGCGCACAAGAGAGCTGCTTTCCATTCCGATTCAGAGAAGTACAAAGCGCAAAAACGAGCCGGAAAGATGATCCGTCTGCGAACTTGACGGTAGAAAAAGTCACAATATCGTCGTATAGGATTCTTAAATCAGAATGACAAATCGGAAGTTGTGACTACAAATGAATCGGATACTACGATACAAGATACCATGGAGGAATATGAGAATGTCGAAAGATGAGTATTTGATAACCGATACGCCCCTCAAAGCGTTGACGGTTTTTGCAATGCCGATGATTCTTGGAAGTTTTTTTCAGCAAATATACAATATGGCCGACTCCATTATTGTCGGCCAGTTTGTTGGTTCTTCTGCACTTGCAGCTGTCGGTGCCTGTGCAGCATTGACCAATGTGTTCATTTGTGTGGCACTGGGAGCCGGCGTAGGTGCCGGTGTGCTGGTGAGCCGCTATTTCGGTGCCAAAGAATATGGCAAAATGAAAACCATTGTGTCAACGTCCTTGCTCAGCTTTTTGATTCTGAGCATTGTCCTTGGCGTTTTTGGCTTATGCTTTTCCCTCCCGATGATGCGGGGCTTGCAAACCCCTCCCGACATTCTGGACGAGGCGGTGCTGTATCTGCGGGTCTATTTTGCGGGCTTTCCGTTCTTGTTTATGTATAACATTCTCTCCAACATGTTCACCTCCATCGGTGAATCAAGAATTCCCTTGGCACTCCTGATTTTTTCTTCTGTCCTGAATATTTTTATGGACCTTTGGATGGTTGCTGGGCTTGGTCTGGGCGTGTTCGGTGCCGCTCTTGCAACCTTGATTGCCCAAGGCATTTCCGCCATATTTTCCTTTCTGATTTTTCTTCATCGGATGCGGCGATACGAGAGCCCATTTCAACGATTTGATTGGCAGGGGCTGCAATCCATGCTGCAAATTGCCGTGCCGTCGATTCTTCAGCAGTCTACGGTGTCCATCGGTATGCTGATTGTGCAGGCAGTTGTAAATCCATTCGGCACACAGGCGCTGGCAGGCTATTCGGCGACGATGCGAGTAGAGAATGTGTTCTCTTTGATTTTTGTCTCCATCGGCAATGCGGTTTCGCCGTTCGTTTCCCAAAACCTTGGCGCAGGCAAGCCCCAACGCATCAAAAAAGGGTACCACGCTGCACTGGTGCTGGATCTGTGCTTTGCAGCCATTGCGTTTGTGGTCATTGAAGCGCTGCACACGCAGATTTCCTCGCTGTTCTTGGGAAAAGACGGAACGGCGTTGGCCTATCAGGTGTCTGGTGATTATATGAGGTGGCTTGGTTACTTTTTCATCTTCATGGGTATCAAGATGGCAACCGATGGAGTTCTTCGCGGTCTCGGAATTATGCGTCCGTTCCTCGTTGCAAACATGGTGAACCTTGCGATTCGTCTGTCCGTTGCCCTGATCTGTGCACCGCGTTTCGGCATTGCCTTTGTCTGGCTTGCGGTACCAGCTGGTTGGCTTGCGAACTTCTTAATCTCCTATGGGGCTCTCAGGAGATCATGGCCGACTGATAAAATGGCATCAACCAGATAACTTCGCGTTTGTGGAGCGAAGCAGAACAATGAAAGCCCCAGTGGGGCTTTTAAGCGACAGAACGGTCTTGCGTAGCAAGATGGAGGGGCTTTGCCCCGACAAGTTCGCGTTTGTGGAGCAAAGCGGAACAATAAAAGAGCAGTGCTTCCGGTGGGTGGACCCATTGGAGAGCACTGCTCTTTCTTTGTGGGAAAATTCAGCTGGCAGGAGCGTTACAGTGTGCCGTAGGGTGCAATGCCGATCATGTACTCAACGCCAATGGCGACCAGAACGACCAATGTGGAGATGATGAAGCCGTGCAGCATGGGCTTTGCGCCGGAACGGCAGAGTGATTTAAAGTTCGTGTTCAGACCAATGGCCGCCAGGGCCGCGACCATCAGAAACTTGCTGATGGTCTTCAGGCCGGAAACCAGCCCGGCGGGCAGAAGGCCCAGACTGGTCAGCAGGGACATGGCAAGGAACGCAAGGATGAACCAGGGGAAAATGGAACGGATGCGCACCTTGACACCGTTGGCCTGAGCACTCTCTTTCTTTTTCAGGTGCAGGTTGATGGCGGCAAAGACCAGAACAGCCGGAATGATCGCCAGCGTGCGGGTCAGCTTGACCATCGTTGCAAAGTCGCCGGCTGCTTCACTGAAAGCGTAACCGGTGGCTACAACGCTCGAAGTATCATTGACCGCCGTACCGGCCCAGAGACCGAATGCGGCATCGGAAAGCCCAAGCCACCGGCCAAGAAGCGGGAACACAACGATCATCACCGTATCGAACAGGAAGGTGGCGGACATACCGTAGGCGATGTCCATGTCATCGGCCTCGATCACCGGTGCAATGGCGGCAATGGCAGAGCCGCCGCAGATGCCGGTTCCGGCGTTGATCAGGCTGCTGGTTTTCCAGTTGAGCCCGAGCGCTTTGCCGATCAGCGCGCCCAGCCCAAAGCAGGTGGCCAGGGTGAAGAGCATGACCGTCAGCGAAAAACGGCCCACGGTCAGCACGGTGCGGATGTTCAGGCTGGCACCCAGAAGGACAATGGCGAATTTCAGGACCTTCTTAGAGGTGAATTTGATGCCCGGCGCGGTTGTTTTGTTGGGCTGGAAAAATGCATTGATGGCCATGCCGATAAACAGGGCGATGACCGATGCGCCAATGAGGTGGAGCCCGGCGCTGCTTTCCAGCGTTTCCAGCCACTTGGCGATGCAGGCGATGCCCAGTGCCAGCGCGGCTCCGGGGATCAGGGTGGTGATCTTCTTTGACATTCGTTGGCTTTCCTTTCTTTTGCATGTTACGCGGAAATAAAAACAAGCGAAAACCACCGGCAGAACCGGTGGTTTATTGCTGGAGAAAAGGGAGCTCAGAACGAGCCGCCGGAGGAGCCGCCAAAGCCGTCGCTGTCCACGGAGGAGCCGCCGGAGCTGCTGCTCTCCTCGTGGGGCGGGTCGTAGACCTGCACACGGTCGGTGTGGGTGTAGTTGTCCACCTGCACCCGCAGCTTTAAGCCTGCGCCGATGTAATCGTTGGCCTCGGTCTTGAGCCGGGCTGTTTTCATCTGGCTGTACAGCACACCGCAGACGATACCGGCAATGATCATGGGCACGCCGATGACGATGAGGAGCAGGATGGGCCAGCCGCTGGTGTCGTTGTCAACATCCAGAGGTTCGCCGTGCTCGGCGTAGAAATCCAGCGTGTCGGCGCACATGGAGAGGTACTCAGAGGCGGCCTCGCCCCAGTCGTCGTCCGAGAGATAGGGAACAACGGCATCTTCGATCTGCTCGATGCGGTAATCGGTAAAGGCCGTCACGCCGCCGCCGTAGGTGATGGTGACATACTTGCGGGAGCCGACTGCCAGCAGGAAAAGGATGCCGCTCTGTTCAGAGCCGCTGCCCAGACCGTTGGCAAGGTAGTAATCTTTGGCATATTGGCGCTGGTCGGCATCGCCGATGCTGTCCACTACCAGAAAGTACACGTCGCAGTCGTGGCCGTTGCTGGCGGCTTCGGCAGAGGCTTCCAGCTGGCTGTAAGTATCCGCATCGAACAGGCCCATCTCGTCCCGCACCAGCGGCGCGGCGGCAAAGGCGGGGATGCTCAGGCAGAGCGCCAGCACCAGTGCGGCCAGCAGGGCGGCAAAGCGTTTTGCAGTGTGTTTCATTCTGCCACCCCCTTATAACAACAGCAGGAACGCCAGCACTGCCATCAGGGGCAGGCTGATGCCCGCAAACCACGCGGCCACCCGGCTCTTGTCCACCGGCAGGTCACCGATGAGCCGCCCGGTCTGCCCGTTCATGGCGAACAGGAAGTCCTTGTCCTTCCACCGGGTGTGGAGCATCCAGACCGGCAGCAGGGCGTAGTGGGCGTGGGTCATATCCACGTTGATATTCTCGGAAATGGGGTGGATCTCGCTGTAGCCGCCGGTGGTGGCGTGGAGCGCATCGGCCGTGGAGTTGTACATCCGGCGGTAGGCGCGCTCGGCACAGGCATCGGCATCCTCGTCATACCGGTCGGCCAGATAGCCGGGCAGGTAGGCCGTGGAGAAGGGCTTCAAATCGCCGTAATCAAAGGGCTCAATGGCATCCATGTGGGTGTTGGGCATCTTGCTGGAGCCATCCACCGGCACCTTGGCAAAGTCGGCCGAGCCCTCGCGGCGCACATCGTAGTGCTGGGTGGTGGTCACCATGTAATCGCCCTCGCGGTGGCTCTCGGAGTTCTGGCCCTCGTACCGGCCGCGCGCGTCGGCCTTGGCATCGTAGAGCCAGAAGGGAACATATACGCCCTGGATCTCCGCGATGTGGTTCTGGCTCTTGAACGCCTTGGGCAGGAAGGCCTTGCCCTTGTAATATCTGGTCAGCTGGGCAATGGCGGTCTTTTTGTCCAGCTTGAAGGGCAGGATGTACTCCGGCTTCAGCTTGCCGGAGAGCTTGCCGCCCAGCACTGTGGGGTTGCCGCAGTAGGGGCAGGTGGTGGCGGCGGTGGTCTCGTCACAGACCAGCTCGGCCCCGCAGGTGGGGCAGGAGTAGCTGTTCAGGCCCTCCGCCTCGGCCTCGCTCCACACAGGGCTGTCCTGCCGGGGCAGGCGGGCGGCTTTTTTGGCATCGCCCTCGGCGGCAGTGTCGGCAGCGGCCTGCTTTTTGGCGTAGCGGGCCTCGATGTCCTTTACGTCGTAGACCGAGCCGCAGTAATCGCAGACCAGCTTGCCGCTGGCACCATCGTAGTGCAGGGGGCCGGTACAGGCCGGGCACTGATAATTCGTTGTCTTTTCAGCCATGCGTCAGACCCCTCTCAGGCCCCAAAGGGCTTGCCGCACTCGGGGCAGAACTTGGGCGGGTTGGCCGGGTCGGCGGGTACAAAGCCGCAGTTGGCGCACTTGGCGGCGGGCCGGGGTCTGCCGCACTCCGAGCAGAATTTGCCGCTGTTCTTTGCACCGCAGCTGCACACCCAGACAGCCGGGGCTTCGGGCCGGGGCTTGCCGCATTCGGCACAGAACTTGCCCGTGTTGCCGGTGTGGCCGCAGCTGCAGGTCCAGCCAGCAGCCGGTGCGGCCTGAGGCTGCGCGGCGGTCTGCTGGCCGCCCATCTGGTAGAGATCCCGGGCGTTGACACCGCCCGCTGCAGCGGCCTGGTTCATCCCCATAAAGGCCATGGCGGGACCGGCGGCGGTGTTGGAGGCGGCAGCCTGCATGGCGGAGGCCTGTGCGCCCACCAGATGCGCGGCGGCGCGGGTGGGGTCCATAAAGGCCGCACTGCGCTGCAGCTCCTTGATCATCTGCTCGTCCTCTTCGCTGGCCTTGACACCGGAAACGCCCAGAGAGACGATCTCGATGCCGCGCAGCCTGCTCCACTTGGCACTCAGCTCCTGATTCAGGGCCTCGGCCAGCTCGGCGGTGTGGCCGGGCAGGGCGGAGTAGCGGATGCCCTGCTCGCTGATCCGGGCAAAGGCGGGCTGCAGGGCGGTCATCAGCTCGGTCTTGAGCTGGCCGTCCAGCGCGTCGCGGGTGTAGGCGTTTTCCACATTGCCGCAGACATTGGTGTAAAACAGGATGGGGTTGACCACCCGGTAGCTGTATTCGCCGAAGCACCGGATGCCGATGTCAATGTCGATACCGGCGCGCTGGTCCACCACCCGGAAAGGCACCGGGTTGGGGGTGCCGTACTTGTTGCCGGTGAGCTCCCGGGTATTGATATAGTAGATGCGCTGGTCGGAACCGGCCTGCCCGCCAAAGCTGAACCGCTTGCCCAGCTCGGCAAACACGCTGTCGATGTTCTTCAGCCCGCCGCTGAGCAGGGAGGGCTGGGTGCCGGTGGTGTAGGTGTACTCGCCGGGCTCAGCGCAGAGGTCCGCCACCTTGCCCTGCTCCACGATCAGCACGCACTGGCCGTCGGCTACGGCGATCACAGAGCCGTCCGAGATGACGTTTTCGCTGCCGTGCCGGTTGGCGGAGCGGCCGTTGGTTCGCTTCTGGCCCTTGACAGCCAGCACCTCCGCAGGCAGAGCGTCACAATAAAAATATTCCTTCCACTGGTCGCCCATCACGCCGGATGCCGCGCCCATGGCTGCTTTGATGAGACCCATAACTTCAATCTCCTTTTGTGCCGGGCAGTGCCCTAAAGCGGGGAATGGCTCCCCCGGGCGCTGCGAAATTTGGGATAAGTATAACATAATCCGGAAAATTGTAAAAGCGATTTGGCAAAAAGGCGAAAGAAAAACTTGTTCTTGCTTTTTTGCCCCGGCGGGTGTACAATACCCTACGAAAAACAAAACACAGGGGAGCTCGTGAGGCGGGCTGAGAGGAAGTAACCAAACTTCGACCCTTGACCTGATGCGGATAATGCCGCCGTAGGAAGTCATAGGAAAATGATTTTTTGCAGGAGGCACCGCTGTGGTGTCTCCTGTTTTTTGTTGCCGCAAGCCGCCGCAACGGGCGGCTCCGGGCTGAGGGGGAGCGCCCTGAGCCTTGAAATAACTGCGATGGGAAGCCGTGTTCCGGCGTGAGAGGAGGCCAGCAAGCCTCGACCGCTTTTTGAGAAAGAGGAGTTTCCAATGAAAAAATTCTCTGTGAAAAAGCTGGCTCTCGCTGGAATGTTCTGCGCCCTGTGCGTGGTGGGCAGTGTGTTCAGCTTCCCGATGTTCGGCAGCAAGTGCGCCCCTGTGCAGCACATGGTCAATGTGCTCTGCGCCGTGCTGCTGGGCCCCTGGTGGGGCGTGGGCGTGGCCTTTGTGGCCTCGCTGCTCCGCAATATCCTGGGTCTGGGCAGCCTGATGGCCTTCCCGGGCAGCATGTTTGGTGCCCTGCTCTGCGGCCTGGTCTACGCAAAGACCAAAAACTTGATCGCCACCCTGGTGGGCGAGGTGTTCGGCACCAGCATTCTGGGCGGCCTGTGCGCTTACCCGGTGGCCATCTGCCTGATGGGCAAGAGCGCCGGTGACATCGCGTTCTATGCCTACATCGTGCCCTTCCTCATCTCCACCGCTGTGGGTGCGGTCATTGCGGGCGTGCTGGTGTACAGCCTGCAGCACTCCGGTGCCCTGCGCTCCATGCAGAGCAGCCTTTCCTGACGGGGGTGCGTCATGTTTGCAGAGCAGTTTGCCAATGTCCGCACCAAAAGCCCCCTGATCCATAATATCACCAACTACGTTACCGTGAACGACTGTGCCAACATGGTGCTGGCCTGCGGTGCTTCGCCCATTATGGCCGACGATGCCGCCGAGGTGGAGGATATCACCACCATCTGCGGCGGGCTGAACATCAACATCGGCACCCTGAACAGCCGCACCATTGAATCCATGCTCAAGGCAGGTAAAAAGGCCAATGCACTGGGCCACCCCGTGGTGCTGGACCCTGTGGGCGCAGGCGCTTCCGCCCTGCGCACCGAGACGGCCTGCCGCCTGCTGGACGAGGTGCGGTTCACGGTCATCCGGGGCAACATCTCCGAGGTAAAGACGCTGGCTTCCGGTGCGGGCACCACCAAGGGTGTGGATGCCGATGTGGCCGACAGGGTCACCGAGGAAAATCTGGACGGCGCGGTGGCCTTTGCCAAGGCATTTGCCGCAAAGACCGGTGCCGTTGTGGCCATCACCGGTGCCATTGACATCGTGGCCGATGGGGCAAAAGCCTACTGCATCCGCAACGGCCACCCGATGATGAGCGCCATCACCGGTACGGGCTGCCAGCTCTCTGCCCTGACGGCGGCCTTTATCACCGCCAACCCCGGCCAACCGCTGGAGGCTGCGGCTGCTGCCGTCTGCGCCATGGGCCTTGCGGGCGAGATCGCCCATGCACGGCTGACCCCGCTGGACGGCAACGCTACCTACCGCAATTACATCATTGATGCCATTTACAATATGACTCCGGTTCAGCTGGAAGAGGGTGCCAAGTATGAAGTGCGCTGAAGAATATATGCGGCTCTACGCCGTCACCGACCGTGCCTGGGTGGGCGGGCAGACCCTCTATCAGCAGGTGGAGAGCGCCCTGAAGGGCGGCGTGACCTGTGTTCAGCTGCGGGAAAAGGAGCTGGACGAGGAAGCCTTCCTGAAGGAGGCGTTTGAGCTCCACGACCTGTGCAAAAAGTACAACGTGCCCTTTTTTATCAACGATAACGTGGACATTGCCATCCGCTGCCACGCCGAGGGCATCCATGTGGGGCAGGAGGATATGGCCGCTGCCCAGGTGCGCCGGCGCGTGGGCGATGAGATGATGATCGGCGTATCCGTCCACAGCGTGGAGGAGGCTCTGGAGGCCGTCCGGCACGGTGCCGACTGTCTGGGCGTGGGTGCAGCTTTCTCTACCCACACCAAGGCAGACGTGGACGTTCTGCCCGAGGGCATGATGAAAGCCATCTGCGATGCCGTGGACATCCCCGTTGTGGCCATCGGCGGCATCCACAAGGAGAACCTGCTCCGGCTCAAGGGCACCGGCGTGAACGGTGTGGCCCTTGTCAGCGCGATCTTCGGCGCGGAGGACATCGAGGCCGAGTGCAGGGAGCTGAAGGCACTGGCGGAGCAGCTGTAAGGCGGCTCGCCCTCTCAGTCATCGCTGGCGCGATGCCAGCTCCCCCAAAGGGGGAGCCAATTGCGCACAGAGGAAAGGCTGCGCAAAAACCTATTTCCGGTACGTTCAGCGCGCAAAGCGCTGTTCAAGATAAAAGAAACATTTGGAGGAAAGTACCATGCAGAACTACACCACACAGATGGACGCTGCCCGCAAGGGCATCGTCACGCCGGAAATGGAGATCGTGGCCAAAAAGGAATACCGCACCACGGAGGAGATCCGTCAGCTGGTGGCTGAGGGCAAGGTGGCCATTCCCGCCAACAAGCACCACACCTGCCTGAACCCCGAGGGCATCGGCTCCATGCTGCGCACAAAGATCAACGTGAACCTGGGCGTTTCCCGCGACTGCAAGGATTACAACGTGGAGATGGAAAAGGTGATGAGCGCCGTCAATATGGGCGCGGAAGCCATCATGGATCTGTCCAGCCACGGCAACACCCAGCCCTTCCGCCAGAAGCTGACCCACGAGTGCCCCGTGATGATCGGCACTGTGCCCGTGTACGATTCCGTCATCCACTATCAGCGCGACCTTGCCACCCTGACCGCGCAGGATTTCATCGACGTGGTGCGCCTGCACGCTGAGGACGGTGTGGACTTTGTCACCCTGCACTGCGGCATCACCCGCAAGACCATCGACCAGATCCGCACCCACAAGCGGAAGATGAACATTGTCAGCCGCGGCGGCTCTCTGGTGTTCGCCTGGATGAGCATGACCGGCAATGAGAACCCCTTCTACGAGCACTTTGACGAGATCTGCGAGATCTGCGCCGAGCACGACGTGACCATCTCGCTGGGCGATGCCTGCCGCCCCGGCTGCCTGGCCGATGCCACCGATGTCTGCCAGATCGAAGAGCTGGTGCGTCTGGGCGAGCTGACCAAGCGCGCCTGGGCACACAACGTGCAGGTCATGGTGGAGGGCCCGGGCCATGTGCCCCTGAATCAGGTGGCCGCCAACATGGAGGTGCAGAAGAGCATCTGCATGGGCGCTCCCTTCTATGTGCTGGGACCCCTCGTCACCGACATTGCCCCCGGCTATGACCACATCACGGCTGCCATCGGCGGTGCCGTTGCCGCTATGAGCGGTGCAGCCTTCCTGTGCTATGTCACCCCCGCCGAGCATTTGGCTCTGCCCAACGTGGACGATGTGAAGCAGGGCATCGTGGCCTCCAAGATCGCCGCCCATGCGGCTGATATCGCCAAGGGCATCCCCCATGCCCGGGATATCGACGATAAGATGGGCGATGCCCGCCGCGTGCTGGACTGGGATGCCCAGTTCGCCTGCGCTCTCGACCCCGAGACCGCCAAGGCCATCCGGGATGCCCGCCTGCCTGAGGATGACCACAGCGACACCTGCTCCATGTGCGGCAAGTTCTGCGCCGTCCGCAGCATGAACAAGGCTCTGGCCGGTGAATACATCGACATCCTGTAAGTTCTTCCTCTTTCAATAGAAACACAAAGCCCCCTGCACGCGGTATGTGCAGGGGGCTTTGCTGTTGGCTGTGTTGGCTGGCGGTCAGCCTTCGAGCTGCGGTGCAGAAGAAGGCTTCTGGATGAGGTTCGTCATGCTCCGGAGGCTGATGCCGATGGTGGACAGGTTGTGCAGCATGGCCGAAGCGGCGGGCTGCAGGATGCCCAGAGCCCCCAGCGCGATGAGCGTGGAGTTGAAGCTGAGCACGAAGCGGTAGTTCGAGTTGACACGGTGCTGCAGCGCATTGGCGATGGTCTTGAGGGTGACCAGCTCCTCCAGGCTGTCGGCCTTGATGGTGACATCCGCGATCTCGCGGGCGATGGCAGCGCCGGAGTTGATGGCGATGCCGATGTCCGCAGCCGAAAGGGCGGGGGAGTCGTTGATGCCGTCGCCGATCATGACGACGGTGTGGCCCTCGGCTTTGGCCTTCTGGACGAAGTTGGCCTTGTCTTCGGGCAGGACTTCCGCGAAGAACTGGTCCACGCCCACCTGCCGGGCAATGGCCTCGGCGGTGCGGTAGCTGTCGCCGGTCATCATCACGGTGTTCCGGATGCCCAGCTTGTGCAGCTGGCGCAGCACGGAAGCGGCTTCGGGGCGGAGGGGGTCTGCGATGCAGATGACGCCCACCAGCTGGCCGGAAGCGGCCATATACAGGTGCGAATACTCGGCGGGCATCTGGTCAAACTTTTCCTGCTCGTCGGCGGGAACGATGCAGTGCTCGTCCTCAAAGACGAAGTGGTAGCTGCCGATGACCACCCGCTCGCCGCCGACCCGGCTGGCAATGCCGTGGGCCACGATGTATTCCACTTCGGAGTGCATCTCTTCGTGGGCCAGACCCTGCTCTCTGGCGGCGCGGACCACCGCGTTGGCCATGGAGTGGGGGAAATGCTCTTCCAGACAGGCGGCCAGACGGAGCACATCGTCCTTCTCGCTGTTGCTGAAGGGGATGATGTCCACCACCTGCGGGGTGGCGCGGGTCAGGGTGCCGGTCTTATCAAAGACGATGGTGTCGGCCTTGGCCAGCGCTTCCAGATATTTGCCGCCCTTGACCGTGATGTGGGCCGTGCCGCACTCCCGCATGGCGGAGAGGACCGCCAGCGGCATCGAGAGCTTGAGCGCGCAGGAGAAGTCCACCATCAGGATGGAGATGGCGCGGGTGACGTTGCGGGTGAGCGCATAGGTGACGACCGTGCCGGCCAGACACCAGGGCACCAGCTTGTCGGCCAGCTCCAGTGCGCGGTTCTCGGTGCTGGATTTGAGCTTTTCGGATTCCTCGATCATGGCCACGATCTTGTCGTAGCGGTTGGCGCCGCCTGCGGCCTTGGCGAGGAAGACGCATTCGCCCTCCTCCACGACGGTGCCTGCGTAAACGGTGGCACCTTTTGCCTTGCGCACCGGCATGGATTCGCCGGTCAGAGCGGCCTGGTTGACCATGGCCTCGCCCTCGATGACGGTGCCGTCCAGCGGCACCATGTTGCCGGAGCGGACCACGATCTCATCGCCGGGCTGAACTTTGGTCAGGGGCAGGAGCACCTCGGTGCCCTGGCTGCGCACCCAGACCTTGTCCACATTCAGGGCCATGCTGCGGGCCAGATCGTCCAGACTCTTCTTGCGGGTCCACTCTTCCAACAGAGAACCAAGGTTCAGCAGGAACATGACGGAACCGGCGGTGCTGAAGTCGCCGCGCAGGACGGAAACGCCGATGCTCAGAGCGTCCAGCACCTCGACTTCCAGCCTGCGGCGGAGCAGGCACCGGACCCCTTTCCAGACAAAAGCGATGGAGCGCCAGACGGTGTAGGCGGCGCGGATGGGTGCGGGCAGGAACAGCTTGCGGAAGAAGTGGCCCGCCACGAGGTCGCACATCTTCTCCTGATACTCCTGATTGAGCTTCCGGCTGTCGGCGGTGGTGACAAGGGCGTCCAGCTCCGGCTGGTCGAATTTGTAGCGGCTCAGCGCCTGGACTGCGTCGGCGCGTCTGCCGCGGTAATACAGGACCACATCGCCGGTCCGCTCGTAGACGGTAGCCTTCTCGATGGCATCGTGGTGGTTGAGATAGGCTTCCAGCACATCGGCGCGGTGCAGAGTCATCCGCACGTTGCAGACATGCACGCGCATCCGGCCCCGGCCCTCATGTAAAATGGTGCATTTCATGGTTACGTTATACCTTCCTCAATAGAAAGAGCCGCCCGCAGGCGGCTCAAGCGCTCAAAAATTATTCAGCGTCCTCGGCGGCAGCAGCCTCGACGGCTTCGTCCTCGATGACGGCGGCCTCTGCCTTGGCGGCGCGGGCCTCGTTGATGGCCTTTGCGTCGGCCAGGATGTCACCGGCCTGCTCCTGGACCTTGTTGACGGTCTCCATGGTGGAGTCCTTCATGCGCAGGACGGCTGCGGTGGTCTGGGTGTAGACCTTCTTGGCATCGCTGCTGGACAGGAGCTTGAAGCCTGCCGAACCAAACACAACGCCGCCGACGAACAGTGCAATCTTTTTCACATCTACCATAATCGTTTTCCTACCTTTATCCATGTTATTGTAAGCCCCGGATGGGGCGGAAAAACCGAACAGCTTTGCTGTTTCTGCGGATATTGTAGCACGGATTTTGGAATTTTCAAGGGATTTTCAAAATGTTAATCGGTGTAAACTTTTTACGTACCGTAGTTAGAAATGCCTATCCCTAGGTGGATTTTCAGCCGAACTACAGTTTGTAATCAAAAACAAACCGGAAAGCGCCGCTCAGCTGCCCCAGAAGCAAAAAGGCCCCGGCTCCGCCAAGGGCCGCAAAGGGCCGGAAGCGGGGCAGGGCCAGCATCAGGCAGTAGGTGAAAGCAAACAGGATCAGAACAAGCGTCATGCGTTCTCCTCATGGTTGGCGGGGGCGTCCGGGCCGTCATGGTCGGCATCGATCATCCGGTAGCCTACGCCGAGTTCGTTCATGATGTAGTTGTTGTGGCCGGGGCGGCTGCCCAGCTTGCGGCGGATGTTGGCCATGTTGACCCGGAGGATCTGATTATTATTGTCCATATAGGGTCCCCAGATGGCATTCATGATATAGCTGTATGTCAGGACTCTGCCGGAATTTTCCGCTAAAAGTGTAAGCAGCTGGTATTCGATCTGGGTCAGATGTATCTCTTCGCCCCGCAGGCGGATCAGTCGTTTTTCGAAATCAATCTCCAGATCCAGTGCCTTATACACATGGCCGGGAGCCTGGGCGTGGCTGTGCCGCAGAGAAGTGCGGATCCTTGCCATGAGCTCGCCGGTGCCGAAAGGTTTTGTGATATAATCATCCGCCCCCAGATCCAGAGCGGAGACCTTCTCCTGCTCCTTGGTGCGGGCAGATATGATGATCACCGGAACATCGCTCCAGGAACGGAGTTTCTGTAATACCTCCAGCCCGTCCATGTCCGGCAGCCCTAAATCTAACAGGATCACATTGGGGCAGAAAGAAGTGCTGAGACTAAGTCCCTCTCTGCCGTTTAAGGCATGCATGATCTTGTAGCCTTCCCGGTCCATGGTAGCGGTGATGAAATTACTGATACTTCTATCGTCTTCGATTAAGAGAACTTTGATCTTATTCATATCTGTGATCCATATCCTTTCCGGTATTTTCAACAGTTCTATCGTATGTGGCTGAGTATACTTATTTTTCCGTAGCGCTAGCTCCAGCCTTGGGAAGTGTGAAACAGAATTCCGCGCCATCCGCATGATTCCTGCCACTCAGCGTTCCGTGATGGGCGGTGATGATGGTCTTGCAGATGGACAGACCGATACCCATGCCTTTGCGGGAATCCGAGCTCCGGGAATTGTTGTAGGTACCCGTCTCGAACAGATTCTGTAATTTTTCTTCCGACAATCCTTTTCCGTAGTCTCTCACAATAAAAGAGACATGCTCCGGATGATCCTCCACGATGAAATCAATGGGCAGGATACTTCCGGAATGAACGATGGCGTTTTCCAGCAGATTGATGGTGACCTGCTCAATCAGCACCGCATCCATGGGTATCATCAGAAATTCCTCGGGGATCTTGACCCGGATGGCGGCATCGGGATAGCGTTTTTTCAGCTTCTCCAAAGCTTCTCCCACCACTTCCTCCACCGGCTCCTCTGTGGTATTGATGCTTAAGCTGTCTCCCTGGATACGGGTGACGGACAGCAGATTTTCCACCATATTCAACAGCCAGTTGGAATCCTCATAGATATTGGTCATGATCGTACGCTGCTCGGTGGAGCTTAGATCGTTCTGACTTTCCAAAAACAGGGAGCTGTTGCCGATGATGCCGGTGAGCGGCGTGCGCAGATCGTGGGAGATGGCGCGCAGAAGATTCGCACGCATCTTTTCCATTTCGGCCTCTGCCAGCCGCTTTTCCCGCTCTGCGATCATCTCGGACTGGATGGTCATATGGGAGGTCATGGTACACAGGATCAGAGTGATCCCACTCATCAGCAGGAAGGTGATAGGGTAGCCGGTCAGTGTGAAATTAAGCTTATAATACGGATAGGTGAACAGATAATTGATCGCTATTACGGAAAAAAGGGTGCAGGCAATGCCGTAGCCGTAGCCCACCGTCCATCTGGCGATGATCACCAGCGCCAGAATGTAGAACAGTGCTACATTGGCAGGGTTGTCCGGTACTATATGCTGATATAAAAAAGAGGCAAGAGTGGCGCACAGCATGCAGGCGGCACAGATCAGGATACTGATGGCATGTCTGGTAAAGGGTGGTTTTAAGCGGAAGCTTTTCCGCGGTGATTTTTTATCGGAAAATGATCGGAACACGGTGTGATCCTCCATGAAATATTGTTAGTTGTTTTGTAAATATATTATAACTATAGTACCATTACTTTGCAATGCAAGGTGTAAAGAAGTAGTTAAGGATATATGAAAACCGGTATATTTTCCCCTAAAGCGGAGGCAAAAGGCAGGCAGGTATCCTCCGGAAAAGCCAAGACACAAAAAATAGAAACATATACTTTCGTTAGGTTGACATCAGGAAAAACATTAGATTAAAATGTAGTATGGCGGCGGTCCTGAAAGGGCGGACCGTCTATGTGGACAGGAGAGGAATAGGTTATGTTTCTGACAGGATTGGCACTATTGCCGGCCATCGCACTGGTGGTATGGATCTATAGACAGGATAAGGTGGAGAAGGAGCCGAGGGGATTATTGTGGAAAATATTCCTGTTCGGTGTATTGTCTGTGATCCCCGCCATGATACTGGAAATCATTCTGGATGAAGTATTTCTGGTATTTATGGATGCAGATACGCTGTGCTACGTAATCCTGGATAATTTTATCGGGGTGGCACTGATCGAGGAACTTTGCAAGATGAAGGCGGCCAAATGGGCGGCATGGAAGCATCCGGCATTCAATTATAAATTCGATGCCATCGTGTACTGCGTGACTTCGGCATTGGGATTTGCAGCCATTGAAAATGTTCTGTATTGTCTGGAAGGTGACATTGGGACGGCAGTGACCAGAGCCCTGCTGTCCGTGCCTTCCCATGCCATCGATGGCGTGATCATGGGATATTTCTTCGGTGTGGCGAAGGAGGCAGAACTTGCAGGCGATAAAAAACGCAGGAAACGCTACCTGAAGCTCAGCGTGTTCATGCCGATGATCGAACACGGTATCTATGATTCCGCATTGTCTCTGGATGCGGACTGGATCTTCGTTTTCTTTTTCCTGTTTGTGATCGTGGTGGATGTCTGGGCCTATAAATTTGTGAAAAAGCAGTCTGGGCAGGACCGGGAGCTGTCTGCATAAAGATTGCGTTAAGAACCCGTGAAAATTTTATAAATTCACGAAAAACGGTAGGATCGGGTCTTTGCTTCATGTTAAGATAAAGAAAACCTAAAGAAAGGAAAGACCAATATTGAAGTTATTGAATCCAAAGATCCGGCAAAAATTTGCAGAATCCTTGAAGGCGGTCCTGCCGGTAGTAGGGATCGTGATCGTATTAAGCTTTACCATAGCCCCCATTACCTCCAGTATCCTGCTGTGCTTTCTGGTGGGGGCGGTGATGGTCATGGCCGGTATGATGTTTTTCACCCTGGGTGCGGAGATGTCCATGACCCCCATGGGAGAAAAAGTGGGTGCCAGAATGACCCAGAGTAAAAACATTCTGCTGATCGTAGTGTTATCTTTTCTGTTGGGAGTGGTGATCACCATTTCCGAGCCTGACTTGCAGGTGCTGGCGACACAGGTGCCTTCGGTGCCGAACATGACGCTGATCCTGGCAGTGGCAGTGGGCGTGGGAATCTTCCTGGTCATTGCCCTTCTGCGTATGCTGATCGGTGTGGCACTGCCGCCGTTGTTAACTTTTTTCTACATAGCAGTGTTTGTTCTTGCATTTCTCGTACCGGAGAACTTTCGGGCAGTGGCGTTTGATTCCGGAGGTGTGACCACGGGACCCATGACAGTTCCTTTTATCATGGCTCTAGGTGTCGGTATTGCGTCCATCCGTAATGACCATCATGCGGCAGACGACAGCTTCGGTCTGGTAGCACTGTGCTCCATCGGCCCGATCCTGGCGGTCATGGTGCTGGGGCTGATCTATAAGCCGACCAATGCGGATTACCAGCCGGTGGCGATCCCGGAGATCTCTGATTCCGTGGAACTGGCGCAGCTTTTTGCCCATGGGCTGCCGGATTATATGAAAGAAATCGCACTCGCATTACTTCCCATTGTATTGTTTTTCGGTCTGTTCCAGATATTTGCCCTGCGGCTGTCGGGGAAGACACTGGCGAAGATTCTGATCGGTCTGATCTATACTTATATCGGTCTGGTACTGTTTCTGACAGGGGCAAATGTGGGCTTTATGCCTGCCGGTAATTACCTCGGTCAGGTCATGGCAGCCAGATCCTACCGGTGGGTATTGGTGCCGGTGGGGGCGCTGATCGGATATTTTATTGTCAAAGCGGAACCGGCGGTCTATGTGCTGAACCATCAGGTAGAGGAGCTGACGGACGGTGCCATCTCTGCCAGATCCATGGGGGTTTCTCTGTCCGTGGGCGTATCCTTATCCGTAGCACTGGCGATGATCCGCGTGCTGACGGGGATCCCGATTCTATGGTTTTTGATCCCGGGCTATGGTGTGGCGATCGGACTATCCTTTTTTGTACCGAAGATATTCACAGCGATCGCCTTCGACTCCGGCGGTGTGGCGAGCGGTCCCATGACAGCTACCTTTTTACTGCCGTTAGCGCAGGGCGCCTGTGTGGCGGTGGGCGGCAATTTAGTCGCAGATGCTTTCGGTGTGGTAGCAATGGTAGCCATGACACCGCTGATCACGATCCAGATATTGGGAATGGTATATCAGTTAAAGCAGCAGAAGAGCGGTGCAGGCGTATTTGCCGGTGCGGCGGATGCATTTGGTGCTTTGGATGAGAATGCCATCATTGAACTGTAGGAGGTGTGCCCATGAGTGAATTATATATGATGGTCACCATCACCAATCGTCAGCTGACGAGGAAATTCGTGGAATGCTATAAAGAAAGCGGCGCACAGGTCGGCAGTGTTACCGTCGGCATGGGAACCGCGGCGAATGAGATCTTAGATTATTTTGGACTGGACGGCATGGAGAAGAGCGTATTGTTCCATCTCGTCACAGATGCTGCCTGGCGGCAGATCAAGGCTGCCCTGCGCAAGAAAATGCAGATCGATCTCCCGGGAATGGGAATCGCATTTATCATTCCCGTGAGCAGTGTCGGTGGCAAGAAAGCATTGAATTACCTGACCTGCGGGCAGAAATTCGTAAAAGGAGAGGAGTCCACATTGAAAGAGACGAAGAATGAGCTTCTGGTAGTGATAGCCAATCATGGATATACGGAACTGGTCATGGATGCAGCGAGAGAAGTACATGCGGCAGGCGGCACAGTCATCCATGCCAAGGGCACCGGAACAGAGAATGCACAGCAGTTTCTGGGCGTGACACTGGTGCCGGAAAAAGAAATGTTGTTCATTGTGGTAAAAAGTGAGCAGAAAAATTCCATCATGCGTGCTATAATGGAAAAAGCAGGACTGGAGAGTAAAGCACAAAGCATAGTATTCTCCCTTCCTGTGACAGATACTGCAGGCATGCGCCTGATGGAGGAGATGGGAGAGACATGACAAACGGCTTATCCGGACCCAGGAAGCAGTTCCTGGACGTGCTCCGGGTACTGGCAACCTGTGCAGTGGTGCTGATGCATGTACTGACAGGTGCGACAGATGTGACAGATGCGTCGATAGTGCCGGAATACCGGTCATTATTGCTGTCAGTTATGGATCTGGTGACCTGGTGTGTTCCTATATTTTTATTGATGTCGGGATATTTGTTCCTGAATCCGGAACGTACATTGACTTATCCGGTCATGATTAAAAAATATTGCAGGAGGATTGCGCTGGCGATCCTCCTATTCGGCGTTCCGTATGCAGCTTCCGAGCTGGTAGTGGCGGAGCGGACCTTCCGGATCAGGATGATCCCGGAGGCACTGAAGATGACTCTGATGGGACATACCTGGTCACATATGTGGTATCTGTATCTGATCCTGTTTTTATATCTGATCACGCCGCTTCTGAAAAAAGTGCTGCGGGTGCTGCCGGTGTGGGGTGTTGTAGCAATGATGGCAGTGATCTTCTTGGGAAGCAGTGTGGCACCGTTTCTGAATAAGGTACTGGACGTCAACAGTATTCCGGTATTGCCGGATGGCGGTGTGTATTTCCTGTATTATCTGTGTGGATATTTCTTCGCGGTGAGAGAAGTATGTGTGGACAAGGGAAGGAATGTATGGCTGACAGCTGCAGTAGCGGTTCTGGCTCTGGGAATGATCCTGAGCAGAACACTTGCGGGATTCTCCATTCAGATGGCATACAATTATCCGTTTACAGTACTGCTTGCAGTGCTTCTGTTCGCTGCAGGATGGAATGGAAGACGGGACGGCGCGGCTTCTACTGCCCGGGAGAAAACACACCGGATCCCCTGGCAGGAGGCGGGAGCTTTGAGCTTTGCCGTATACCTGGTACATCCGGTGTATGTGAACCTACTGTATAAATTTGTGAAGATCACACCCTTTACAGTGCTGGAACAATGCGGTGTGCAGTCTGTAGCCGCGGGACAAGTGGTATTGATTTTGTTGCTGGCTGCATTCTGCCTGGTAGTGCTGGCACTGGCAACGGCGACCGCATGGGTGCTGCGCAAGATCCCGGTGTTAAGAAAATACGTGCTGTGATCAGATGTGAAATATAGGCGGCAAATCTGGTTTTGCATTACAAATATTTGATAATAGCATACCCCTTGCCAGCAGAAGACTTCTATGCTAGAATGTGTACAAAGCATAGAAGTTTTCTATTTCTACAGATATCTTGTGAAGTTCTGAATAGCAAGTCGGAAAGTCCATGCTTTTATTCCAAATTTACAACATTCTAAAATAACAGCGGGGTTTTGACCGCGATATACGTACTGTGTATGGGACATAGGTATGTCTGTTTTTGTTACTATAATCTCATAAACATGGAATGTCTGATCCTGCGGTTATAACAAACACAGGAAGGAATTCTATGGGAAAGGCATTCCAAACATAATGGCAAGGTACGGTATCGGGATATCGTGTAAATGTTATAGGGAGAATTTATGATAGAAATTAAACCAGAAGCGAAAAAGACGGATGGTATTACAAATGATTTAGTTGAAATCACTCGACCGTCGATTGAAAAAAGGATTTATGTTATTAGAGATAAGCAAGTCATGCTGGATAGTGATCTTGCCGTCCTTTATCAGGTAGAGACAGGGGCATTGAATAGAGCAGTTAAAAGAAATATTAGTAGATTTCCAGAAGATTTTCG
>OHON01000383.1_pt1 | contig 22043 bp, 15 predicted proteins | sample 1569831 | NCBI WGS metagenome assembly OHON01 (sample SAMEA3879512, study PRJEB24766) | human gut metagenome | biome: human-associated habitat; feature: feces | place: USA | collected 1985/1987
GTCTACGCACTCCACCGAGGCATAGAAACTTTTCAGGTCGATTGCCAGATAGGTGCGCTGCGCTGCCATACTTCAGCCCTCCTTTGCAAAAGTCACAACTATTTATTTTATTATAATAAATAGTTGCACTGTTTTCAAGATGGAACGCTATTTTATCTGTGATATAGACAACAAAAAAGAGTGGCAGCATTTCAAGCTGAAACGCTGCCACTCTGTAGGAACTGCGTAATGACTGACGATTATCCTTCTACTTTGACCGGAAAGAATGGACGGAAAATGTGAAAGGCTTGCGAAAAGACGGATCTCTGTAATCCAGATTACTTTTTGAATACCATATAAAAAAGAAAGAGCCCGTTTCCGGACAAATTCGTTGGAAGCAGATTTGTTCGGAACGGACTCTTGTAGCCGATATGCAAAGTTATGAAACATATAAAATAGGAAAAGCGTCAAAAATCATCTTGGCCAGCGCTCTTTTCTGGACATGAGTGGCGCGAATGGTACATGAGGATGCGTCTGGTACCAGTAAGCTGTGGTAGCGACATCATCCTGACGTTCAAAAAGACCTCCGTGGCTGACACCAATCTGCTGCAGAGTTACCTTAAGGTCCTTCTCAAAAAGGATAGGATCAAGAAGGTGCCAACGGTAGAAGCTGCGTTGTGGCATCTGATCATCATTGTGGTAATCATTATGAAGGAAGGTATCGTGGCTAGAGTAGTAAGGATAGCCAAGATACGGAGTACAGTACTGATTTTCAACGGTTTGGCCATTTTGCTGTGTTGCAAAGCTCCAGGCACCGCCGAAGTAATCTTCTGTTCCGGTTCCGCAAATGGTTGGATAATCCTTGTCTCCATCGATGTAGAATTTCATCTCACCTTCTCCGTACCAGTAGCGTTCGAGGCTGGTAAGCGCAAGATAAGTTCCAACGTACTGGCCCTTCCCTTTGATGTTGTCGAGGACAACGTAGTCTTTTGCCTTTTCCGTTATGCGCTGACGACGCCACTGGGCATGGAAATAGGCAGCATCCTCCGGAACCGTTGTCAGGCAATAGTCGATCTGATAAAAGAAGGCCGGAATCGGCTCATCACACTGATTTTCAATGGTAATACGGGCGTTTTTACGGAACGGCATCGGGAAATAGCTGTTGAAACCACGGGTCGGATTGACAGCAATCGGGACTGAGTTTACCTGGTAGGAAACACCGAAGCCGCAGCAGAAGAAATCGCCAAGCGGGCATTCAACGGATGGGAATTCTTCATCGTCCCAGTACATGCGCAGAACAAGATCCCGCAGAACATAACGGTTACGTTCACTGGTACGGTCTGTAACGGTGATCCAGATGTGCTGAATCATGCCTTCTCCCTGGATCTCACCAAGTGTTACGGTCTCTCCTGCTTCTATTTTCGGGATACACGGGGAACCTTTTCTGGACGGACCAAGATTGCTGGATGCCATGCCGCCTTTTCCTTTTTCTCCGTTCCGGTTTTCCCAGTTGATGGAACGGGACTGTCCGTTTTTCAGCCGGAAAATATTCTGTAAACCACCATCAAACATCATATATTCCTCCTACTCACAAATGAGCAACTGTCTTTTATGTTGAATTGAATTCATTCAAACAATTCCGCTTAACAGGTACAGTCTCCGCCCATGTTCCAGTTGATTCCTTGAAGGGGATTGCTTGCAAAGTTGTTATTATTGTACACTTTTATTTGTATAAAAGCAATGTGCTACTGCCATAAATCTTTAGCACCACACTTATGAATGCATAACCGCAACATGAATTTTAACAAACAGACAGATAAGCCGACTCAAAAAGAAACATCATTGTACCAGCAAGCAATGCGTCCGTCTATACAAACGCCGAGGGTTCCTCCCACATGGGAAGGGATTCCTCGGCGTTCTTCATTTCATGCTTTTCGATTGCCCGGTCAACAGTATCACACGCCTTACTACAATGCACAGATCACAGCCACTGTTTCAGCACATCGTTCAGCTTATTCAAATCAAGCGGTTTGGCGATATGCTCGTTCATGCCGGTGTTCTTTGCCAGTTGCACGTCCTCGGCAAAGGCATTTGCCGTCATGGCAATGATGGGCACTTTGCCCCGGCTGCCGGCAAGGGCACGGATCGCAGCGGTGGCTTCGTAACCATTCATAATGGGCATCTGGATGTCCATAAAAATGAGATCGTACCACTTTTCTGGCGCTTCCATCACCTTTTCGACTGCAATTTTTCCGTTTTCGGCGCTGTCGATGGTCACGCCCGTCATGCCTATGATCTCGGTTGCGATCTCACGGTTCAGCTCGTTATCTTCCACAAGAAGGATCCGCTTACCCGCATAGTTTTCCTTCGCAAAGTCTTCCAGATAGTTCCGGGCGTTTTCCTCCTTCTTCCCGGATGTAAACTGCCGCAGAGTTGCCGTCAGACGGGAACGGAACAATGGTTTTGCCATAAACGCATTCACGCCCGCTGCTCTGGCTTCTTCTTCGATCTCGCTGAAATCAAAGGAAGTCAGGATGATGATCGTGACATCTTCTCCTACCCGTTCCCGGATTTTTCTGGCGGTTGCAATACCGTCTATTTCCGGCATCTTCCAGTCCAGGATCACCGCAAAATAGTCGCGGCCGGTCTTGTGCCGCGCCGCGCAGCGTTCCACGGCTTCCTTGCCGGTCAGGACCCATTCGCCCGCTATGCCGATCTCCTGAAGGGTCGCAACGGTGCTTTCGCAGCAGGTCTTGTCATCGTCCACGACCAGTACCGGCAGATCGAGCAGTTCTTTTTCCTGTTCCTTCTCGTTCTCCTGAAGCTTCAGATAGACCGTGACCGTGATCTTCGTTCCCTTGTTGGGAGCGCTTTCGACCTGAATGTCACCATTCATCAGGTTAACGATGTTTCTTGCAATGGCCATGCCAAGACCGGTGCCCTGCACCTTGGTCGTCCGGTGATCGTCTGCCCGGCTGAACGGCTCAAACATGATCTTCTGGAATTCCGGCGTCATACCGATGCCGTTGTCCTCGATGGAAAACTCGTAGCAGCCAAGCTCCGAGAAGCCGTTCGGTTTTTCCTTGATCGTAAGGGTGATGTTTCCTCCATCCGGGGTGTACTTGACGGCGTTGCTCATCAGATTCACAAAGACCTGCTGGATGCGCAGGCTGTCGCCGCAGACGGCCTCGTGCTCGATGTGCTCCACGTGGACTTCGAGCTGATGGTGGTGCTCGTCGATTGCCGGTTTTGTGAGGGTGAGCAGGTTATCGACCAGCTCCGGCAGACTGAAATCCTCCTCAGCAAGGCTCATCCGCCCGCTCTCGATCCGGGCCATGTCCAGCACTTCGTTGATCAGGCCCAGCAGATGGCGGCTCGCCTTGGTGATCTTGCCAAGGCATTCGACGACTTTGTCCTGATTTTCGATGTTGGCCCCCGCAATGGCCGTCAAGCCCACGATGGCGTTCATCGGCGTCCGGATGTCGTGGGACATATTGGAGAGGAAATCCGTCTTGGCGCGGCTTGCGTTCTCGGCCACGCGGTACGCTTCCTTCAGTGCCTTATGGGATTCGATCTCGGCCTTTTTCTCCTGTGACACATCCATAGATGCCAACAGTGCTTTGACCAGCTTCGTGCCGTCCCACTCCAGCGGGATGAAGGACGCGATCTTATAGGTGTTTTCGTCCAGCGAGCAGTATTCAAATTTGTAGATGTCGTTCTCGCCCTGCAAATTCCTGCGGATATTTTCCGGCGAGATGATGGCATCCAATGCGTCCAGCGATTCCAGTGTCTTATACTTTGCAGCTACCTGCTCCACAAAATCATGGTAGGTTCCGGTCGGCGCATATATCATTTCACCTTGCAGGTTATAGAACCGATAGCGGTCATTTTCCAGATCGCAGACGACGAAGCGGTCCAGCAGGCGCACCATGCTCTGGATCAGCAGCTCCATGGATGCGTTGTCCGAAGCCATCTGCATCCGCTGTGCCGTCTCTGCTTTGGACTCTGTGATGTCCCGCAAAAAGATCATCGCATAGTCCGAGTCCCCGATCTCGCCGCGCATGACCACATTGCTGACCCATCGTTCCTCCCCATTCAGAACGATGCGGCACTCCTGACGCAACTCCGTCTCAAGCCCCTTCAATTTTTCGGTGATGTAGGCGCGGTCGTAGAAATCCGTGACCTTCTGTTTGTCCTGTTCGACCACATAGTTGTCCACAAAGAATTTGATCAGCTCGTCCCATGTCTGGCTCTGCTCAAAGGCCGTCATCAGGGAGGCCTCCACCTTGAAGGCATCAAAGGTGTTCTGTTCCAGATTCACATAATATTCGCAGAGGTTCGCGTTGGTGAACGCGCGGTGGAACGCTGCCGCCCGCTGCGCCTGCATCCGGCTTTGCTTTTCTTCCTCGATGTTGCGAATGATGCCGGTGACGCGGCTGGCCGTGCCATCCAGACGGCGGATCACTTCTGCCGAGGTCCGGAACCACTGGTATGGGCCGTTTTGCAGCTTCAGCCGGTACTCCATGCTGAACTTTGTGGTGTTGGTCTTGTCGGCCACCGTTTCCAAAAGCAGCGTCATCACCCGGTCTTTGTCCTCCGGGTGCAGAAGCTCCGACCACGCATCCAGCTGGTTCGGGAAATCCAGAGCGTCATGGTACCCCAGGATCTGCCGGAAGGCATGGCTCCAGCTCACACGGACGATCCGGCCCGTTTCATCGCATTCAAAGGTCCACGGTGCCGAGTGGATGGACTCATTGACCAGCGCAAGGTCTTCATACGCCCAGTTCACCTGCACCGACAGCACCCAAAGCGGCCTGCCGTCTGCGTCCACGGTATCTTCCTTATAGAGACGCACGTAGGCCGGTGTTCCATCGGCTGTGAGGATCTGGCCCTCCCCTGCGCCCCGGATCTGACGAAAGCGCTCCGGTTCGAGGAAGCTGACGTTTTCCCCATAAAACAGGTTCTTCAGCAAACCCTTCGTCTGCTCCATCAGGGACGCATAGCTGTGGTTCAGGTTATGCAGCAGCAGTTCGCTGACCGACAGGATCGGCAGGCCCGCATCATAGTACCCCGTCATGGTCCCGATGCCGCCATTCTGATGGATCGTGTTCTGCATCGCCTGAAGCACGTTCTCTCCCAATTTTTCCGTATCGGATGTATAGATCTCATCCGTAAGTCGATTGTTAAACTTCATTTTCATCCTCGCACATGTTCGAATCTGCCGTGCGTTCCGGCCGCGCCAGACGGCATACAATGACAATTATAGTATACAACCGTCCAGTCACCCGTTCAAGCCATTTTTTCAATCAGGTAAACAATTCTCCGGTGCCCCGCGCTCCCCCATTTTTCGGGCAGATTGCAACAAAAGTCCGGAATTTTCCGCAAAGGGCTCCATTTTTCATTGCTTTTTCCTAAAAACACGTTAAGATTTCTTGAAATGCCGTTGTAGGGGTGGTAGAATGGTCTTATGTCTCGATCGTGCTGCGCCTTTTTCCGGCTCTCGAACAGCTTTTTGTCAGAGTGCCGGGCAGGCCGCACGCAGGGGGCGGCGTCATTCCCGTGGGGTGGGCTGTATCATCATACAAGAATCCGGGCCAGCCCGCTGCACTGCGGCGGCTGGCAGCGGGCCGTGAGGAAGAGGAACATAAAAAATGAAGAAGAACACACTGCACAGCCTGTTTGCCCTGCTGACCGCCCTGGTGATGGCGGTCTGTCTGCTGACCGGCTGCGGCGCAGCGGACACCGAGCAGGTGGAAGCACAGGAAGACGCCGAGACCATTCAGGTGTATCTGTGGACTGCCGCCCTGTACGACACCTACGCCCCCTACATCCAGGCCCAGCTGCCGGACGTGAACATTGAGTTCATCGTCGGCAACAACGATCTGGATTTTTACAAATTTTTGCAGCAGAACGGCGGTCTGCCGGATATCATCACCTGCTGCCGCTTCTCGCTGCACGATGCAGCGCCCCTGAAGGACAGCCTGATGGATCTTTCCACCACCAACGAGGCGGGTGCCGTCTACAACACCTACCTCAACAGCTTCAAAAATGAGGACGGCAGCGTGAACTGGCTGCCGGTGTGCGCCGACGCCCACGGCTTCGTGGTCAACCGCAGCCTGTTTGCGCAGTACGACATCCCGCTGCCCACCGATTACGCGAGCTTCGTTTCGGCCTGTCAGGCATTTGAGAAGGTGGGCATCCGCGGCTTTACCGCCGATTACGCCTACGATTACACCTGCATGGAAACGCTGCAGGGGCTTTCTGCTGCCGAGCTGACCACGGTGGACGGGCGCAAGTGGCGCACCGCTTACAGCGACCCCGCCAACACCACGCGGGTCGGGCTGGACGATACCATCTGGCCGGGTGCCTTCGAGCGGATGGCACAGTTCATTCAGGATACCCACCTCACGGCAGACGACCTGAACCTGTTTTACGATGACGTGATGGACCTGTTCCGGAACGGAAAAGTTGCCATGTACTTTGGCAGCTCTGCCGGCGTGAAGATGTTCCAGGATGAGGGCATCGACACCACCTTCCTGCCCTTCTTCAGCCAGAACGGCGAACAATGGATCATGACCACTCCCTATTTCCAGGTGGCGCTGAACCGCGACCTGGAGCAGGACACGGCCCGCCGCGCAAAAGCCATGAAGGTTCTGGACGTCATGCTCTCCGAGGAGGCACAGAACCGGATCGTCGCGGAAGGGCAGGACATTCTGAGCTATAGCCAGGACGTCCCCCTTCGCCTGACCGATGCCATGAAGGACACCCGCTCTGTGGTGGAAGAAAACCACATGTACATCCGCATCGCCTCCAACGATTTCTTTGCCATCTCCCAGGATGTGGTCTCCCAGATGATCGCGGGCAAGCTCACTGCAAAGCAGGCCTATCAGGCGTTCAATGCCCAGCTTCTTGCAGACGAGGAGCCTGCTGCGGACGAGGTCGTGCTGACCTCTGAGAAACGCTATTCCAACGTGTTCCACAAAGACGGCGGCACCGCCTCCTTCTCCGTTATGGCGAACACCCTGCGCGGCCTTTACGGCACCGATGTGCTGCTCGCCGCCGCAAACAGCTTTACTGGCAGTGTGCTGCAGGCCGACTACACCGGACAAATGGCAGCTTCCATGATCATGCCGAACGGCCTGCGGGCTTACCAGCGCACGATGACCGGCGCGGAATTGAAGGAGACCGTCCGCGCCTTTGTGGAAGGCTGCGAGGGCGGCTTTGTGCCCTTCAACCGCGGCTCCCTGCCGGTGGCCAGCGGCATCGCGCTGAATGTTCAGGAGAACAGCGGCCGCTACACCCTGACCGGCATCACCCGGAACGGCCAGCCGCTCCGGGATGACGACACCGTGACCGTGACCTGTCTGGCCACGGCCAGCCAGATGGCACCGCTGCTTTCCGGCGAAAACGGCGCGTTCCCCTGCCTTGACACGCCGGTCAAGCAGACCTGGCGCGAAGCTCTCTCCGGCGGCGGCGTGGTGCTTGCAGAGCCGGAACACTACATGACACTGAGGTGAACAGAATGCCAGACGAAAAGCACGAACCCAACCGAAACGGCCATTTCCGGCAAAAATTGCTCTCTGCTGCTGCCATCCTTCTTCTGGTCTTGCTGACAGCCAGTTTCGGCCTTCAGTATCTCTCGTTCGTGTCGCAGACCATCTATCAGGAAAGCACCTCGCATCTGGAAGAATTGCTGCACAAATCCAACAATATGCTGAAAGAGATGGTGCGCAAGAACGTGAGCTATCTGCACCTGTACAACAGCTTTCTGGAAAGCACCTCGGACGCGGACGCAATTCAGGCATATATCGAGAAAGCGCAGCAGGACACCGGATTTGTCGACTTCTACTTCCTTTCCTATGACGGCAACTACATGACCGTGACCGGGGAAACAGGCTACCTTGGCTTGCAGACAAATCTGGACGAAAAGCTCGCCGATGGCGAGGATATCGTGATGAACACAGCACTGCCCGGCAAGGCGCAGATGCTTGTGTTCATCTGTCCCGAAACACAGGGCAGCTACCGGGGCTTTGCCTACGATGCCGTTGCCATCTCCTATTATAATGATGCGGTGCTGAAGCTGCTGGACAACTCTGCGTTTCAGGGCAACGCCAGCAACTATGTGATCTACCCGGATGGACGGGTCGTCATCGACAATTCCGTAAACCGCGAGAAAACGATCTACAACTTCATTGCGATGCTGCGCGACTATTCCGACCTTTCCGAGGAGGAGATCCTCACGCTTTCGGATGATTTTGCGCAGGGCCGCAGCGGAAACCGGAAGATAACGCTGGGCGACACCCATTATTATCTGGTCTACGAGGGCGCGGCGGTGCAGAGCTGGACGATGCTGGGGCTTGTGCCGGTCAACATCGTCAACGCCAGTCTGGACAAGCTGTGGTTCCGCACGGTGCAGATCGTAACGGGCATCGTCGCCGGTCTTGCCGCCGCCATCATCCTGCTCATCCTGCGCCGGAACCGCACCACCCTGCACCGGAAGAATACCGAGATCCTGTACCGCGACGAGCTGTTCCAGAAGCTCTCGCTGAACGTGGACGACGTGTTCCTGATGCTGGACGCAGAGACCTCCAAGGTGGATTACGTCAGCCCGAACATCGAGCGCCTGCTGGGCATCCCGTGGAAAGAAGTCCGCCAGGATGTCTTTGTGCTGGACAGGCTGCACCCGAAAGGCTCCCCGGCGCACGGCAAAAACGTTCTGGAAGGGCTTCTCAGCGGGCAGCAGCGCGAATGGGATCTTGAGTATGAGCATCAAAAGACCAGGGAGCGCCGCTGGTTCCATAACATCGCCATAGGCAGCGAGGTAGAGGGCCGGACGAAGTACATCCTGGTGCTGTCGGACCGCACCGCCGACAAACAGGCGAATCAGGCCCTCTCGGAGGCCGTTGCGGCCGCCGAGACCGCCAACCGCGCCAAGAGCACCTTCCTTTCCAATATGTCCCACGATATCCGCACCCCCATGAATGCCATCATCGGCTTCACCACACTGGCGGTCAGCAACATTGACGACAAGGAGCGGGTGAAGGATTACCTCACCAAGACCCTCGCTTCCAGCAACCACCTGCTCTCCCTCATCAACGATGTGCTGGACATGAGCCGCATCGAAAGCGGAAAGATCCATCTGGAAGAGACCGAGGTCAACCTCTCGGATGTGCTGCACGACCTGAAGACCATCGTCAGCGGGCAGATCCACGCAAAGCAGCTGGATCTGTATATGGACGCCATGGATGTGACCGACGAGGACGTCTACTGTGACAAGACCCGGCTGAACCAGGTGCTGCTGAACCTGCTGTCCAACGCCATCAAGTTCACCCCGGCGGGCGGCATGGTCTCGGTGCGGGTGCGGCAGCTTGCGGGTCCGATGCACGGCTGCGGGCAGTATGAGTTCCGTATCAAGGACAACGGCATCGGCATGAGCCCGGAGTTTGCCCAAAAGATCTTTGAGCCCTTTGAGCGGGAGCGCACCTCCACGGTCAGCAAGATCCAGGGCACTGGCCTTGGCATGGCCATCACCAAAAATATCGTGGATATGATGGGCGGCACCATCGAAGTGCAGACAGAGCAGGGCAAAGGCACCGAGTTCATCATCCGTGTGCCGCTGCGCGCGCAGGCGGAACACCGCCCGGTGGAAAAGATCACCGAGCTGGAGGGCCTGAAGGCGCTGGTGGTGGACGACGATTTCAACACCTGCGACAGCGTGACCAAGATGCTGGTCAAGGTGGGGATGCGCTCGGAGTGGACCCTCTCCGGCAAGGAGGCCGTGCTGCGCGCACGGCAGTCCATCGAGATGAGCGATGCCTACCATGCCTACATCATCGACTGGCGTCTGCCGGATATGAACGGCATCGAAGTCACCCGCCAGATCCGCAGCCTGAACGACGACACCCCCATCATCATCCTGACCGCCTACGACTGGTCTGACATCGAGGTGGAGGCAAAGGCCGCCGGTGTGACGGCGTTCTGCTCCAAGCCCATGTTCCTCTCCGACCTGCGCGAGACCCTGATGAGCGCCCTCGGCCAGAAACGGACGGACGCCACGCAGGAGTTTCTGCCCGAAAAAGAGGAAGACTTCAAGGGCCGCACCGTCCTGCTGGTGGAGGACAACGAGCTGAATCGCGAGATCGCGCTGGAAATTCTGCGCGAGTACGGCTTCCAGGTCGATACGGCCGAAAACGGCGCGGTGGCGGTGGAAAAAGTCCGCACCAGCGCACCGGGCCGCTACGATCTGGTGCTGATGGATGTGCAGATGCCGATCATGGACGGCTACACCGCCACCCGGCAGATCCGCGCTTTGGAGGACCCGGCGCTGGCCGGGATCCCCATCCTCGCCATGACGGCCAACGCCTTTGACGAAGACCGCCGCAACGCACTGGCAAGCGGCATGAACGGCTTTTTGTCCAAGCCGATCATCGTCGGCGACCTGGTGCAAGAGCTGCGCAAGATCTTATCAGATGCGCGCTCCCCTTTCCCGCCGTCTTGACAAGCCCGGCGCATCTGGTACAATACAACCAAGGCTCTGCGGCAGCCCCTTTACAGCTTGCGGCCGTACACTCCGGGAAAGGAACTTCATCATGGATTCGAACACCAAACGCTCTCTGCTCGTCACCGTTGTGGGGGTAACACTTTTTGTTGCACTGCTGCGGTTTTCGGATGTGCTCGCCTTTGCGGCACGTCTTGTGGATCTGGTGCTGCCCATACTGGCAGGCGGCATCCTGGCACTTTTCATCAACGTGCCCATGACCGGGCTGGAAAAGCGGCTGAAGCAGCTGTTCCGCAAGGCCAAAAAGCAGCCGCCGGACAAGACCCTTCATCTCCTCAGCTTTTTCCTCACACTGGTCGGCATCGTGCTGGTGCTGGTGCTTGCGCTGACCCTGCTGGTGCCGGAACTGGTCAAATCGTTCCACAGCCTTTATCTGCAGATCGAGTCGAACATCCCCCGCTGGACCGCCTACCTCAGCGCACAGGACGCCGACATGGGCTGGCTGATGCACTGGCTGGAGGGCATCAACTGGGAGCAGCTGCTCCACAAAGCCGCCGACAGCATCGACAAGGTGCTGGTCAATGCGGTGGGTGCCGTGTCCGCCACGGTGAACGTCATCGTGACGGCCTCCTTCGCCCTCATCATCTCCGTCTATCTGTCGCTTGGGACGGAGAGCCTTGGCCGACAGGCCCATACGCTGGTGTGCGCGTATCTGAAGCCCCGCCACGCCGCCGGGCTGCTCCGGTTCTGCCGCCTGTTCCGGCAGTCCTTCGCTAATTTCCTGACCGGACAGTGCAGCGAAGCGGTGATCCTCGGCGTTCTCATGGCCTTTGCATTCTCCGTTTTCCAGCTTCCCTACGGCAGTCTGGTGGGGATGCTGACCGCCATCTGTGCCATCATCCCCTATGTGGGTGCCCTCATTTCCTGCGTGGTCAGCGTGTTCCTTGTGCTGCTGGTGGACCCGATGCTGGCGGTGCGCTGCCTCATCGTTTACCTCGCGGTGCAGTTCATCGAGAACCAGTTCATCTACCCCCGTGTCGTGGGCAAATCCGTCGGGCTTTCGCCGCTCTACACCCTGATCGCCGCCATGATCGGCGGCAACCTCTTCGGCATCCTCGGCATCATTTTCTTCATCCCGCTGACGGCGGTGGTCATCGAGCTTGTGAAAGAGGACGCCTGCCGACGCCTGCAAACCAACGGGAACCAATCATGACCCCTCAGCCCCCGGAATGCGCCCGCCGCGCTCCGAGGGCGTTTTTTGTCGGCCCGGCCCTGTTTGCCGGGTTTCTTTTTTCTTGCCTTTTCCTTCGGCTTCTTTGTTATTTTGTTCTGTTTTCTGATCGTTTTCCTGTTCTTCTTTCATCAAGGATAACAACCATCCTGTGTATCCGCCTTCCAAACTAAGGACATTGATTCCTTCTTCCGCTAATTTTTCTGCTGCCTCCTTGCTGAAAATTCCCTTGGTACAATATAAAATAACTTTCTTACCCTGATCAATATATTCCTTTGCCTGTGTTCCAAGCTCATCTTCACCTGCTGCCACAACAGCTCCAGGGATCATTCCATAAGATGTGTTTGATTCATCTCTCATATCAAGAAGCTGATAACTCCCTTTTTCTAACTGTTTTAATTCTTTATATGAAATATTAATATTGCTCATGCTTTCAACCTTTCTTTCGTATCCTACTATATTTGTAGGGTTCCGTTTATTTATTATAGAGAGAAAGCTTTCAAAATACAAGAGCAAATCTTTATTTTGCATCAGTTGTTGTATACATTGTTAATCATAAATCCATAACCACTCCATTCGATTGGAATGTATGTCTGTTTTTTATTTTGTATCGCATAAATACCTATTCTGCCCGAAATCTGAGAATAAGATCCCTTTGCTGACTTTGCTTTTTGGTATTGTTCTGTTACATTGACATTGCCCATCAAACGCTTCTTCAAATTATACTCTGACTGTTTCAGATTCAGATAAGACAAAAATCCAGCCGGAATATCTTCCAAATGATCTGCGATATCTTTCCAATCTTTTGTGTAATCATAAGAGTACACATCAATCGCTAAAATCTGATCCGTATACGCATCCATAATAAGATTCACTATTTCATCCTCCGACGATTCTGGTGATAATGTAATATACCATACCAGAAGATTTTTGACATTCGAAATATTAGATACGGAACCTTCATCGATCATATCATCCTTTTTCTTGATATAAGTGTATAATTTTTTATATGTAATCTTCCAGTCTTCCTCTACCCGATAAGCGATTTTCATTTTTTTTAATAATAGATTCGTCTGTTTTTTTGCAGTTTTTTCTACATCTCTTCCATCCACAGTTCTTGATGAAGGTCTTACTGCTACACTCAAAATATGATTATTGATGATCTTTAATTTTTCCAGAGTTGTCTGAGTAGCCTCTACCGAAATCTCTACTGGATTTAAGGATAGATCCTCACTCTGCCCAAACGTTTTTTTGTCCACCAGAGCTGCCTGAATATTTGGTAAAAAGTAAAACAAGACCACAAGTAATAAAGCCGCCACAACAAGAAGAGTATTCCTAATTTGTTTTTTCATAAGCTCCTCCTCCAATTGTTATGATCACAGTTGTTCCTTTCCCTTGCTGACTGATAAATCGCATCTCTCCTTGATGGATCCTCACGATTTCTTTACATATAGCAAGCCCTAAACCTACTCCACCTTGTTTTCTTGACCTTGACTTATCTATCCGGTAAAACGCTTCCGTGATCTTACTTATCTCATCCTTTGGCATTCCGCATCCAGTATCCGAAATATAAATCTTGGCTCCTTCTTGTGTTGCTCGATCCTCAACTGTTAATATTCCACCCGAATTCATTGATTTTAATGCATTATCGATCAAATTTAATATTAATGATTTCAATAAATCCGGCTCTATCTTACAAATTGCTTTTTTTAAATTTAAATTCACAAGAATATCTTGTTCTTTTAAACAATACTGCATGGATGTAACTACTTCTTGAATCATTGGCTCTAAATCTTGTTTTTTCATCTGAAACTGTTGATTTTTCAAAACAAGAAGTTTCATTAATTTTAATGATAAATTCTGTAATCGTTTTCCTTCTGAATAAATATACCCACATGCTTCTTTTTGCTCTTCTTTCGAAAGAGCTTCCATCCGCATCAGATCTGCATACCCTATGATTGATGTAAGTGGTGTCTTCATTTCATGAGCAAAACTTCCCATAAATTCTTCCTGATTTTTTAACAATTGATCCAATTTCATTAACTTTTCTATCAATTGTTCTGTCATATAATTAAAACTAACTGAAAGTTCTCCAATTTCATCTTCTGTATGCACTGGAACCCTGACAGAATAATCACCGTCTGCAATCTGCTTCGAAACCTGCGACAATTTCTGTAATGGTCTTGTAAGGATCATTGCCAGAAAATAGGATACTACAATCTCAATTCCTATTACTAATACAAAAATCTTACGAAAACTTACCAACTGCTGATGCCTTGTCACATATACTTCTGAAATATCATATGCTCCCTGAAAAACCATAGTTTCCTTTCCATAAGAAATCTTACTAGTGATCTGATAATATACTTTATTTTTATTTTGGAATACTACCGCTTTTCCCTGTTTCGTTGAAAAACCATTGCTTCTCCTAAAATTATCATTTTTACGATTGTAATAAAGTGGCTGCTTCCATTGAACCTCTCCATGTTGTTCCTTTAATAATCGAACTGAGCTGTCTCTTAGCAAGCCCTGCCAGTTTAATCGTTTCAATACACTCGCAAATGTTTGATTCTGATACGTATCATCCATCTCATTAATTTCTTTTAACATTCTTAAGATCATTTCGTAAGAATTCCTTGCTGCTCTTTTTTCTTGTTTGATAGATGCTTGATATGAATATTGAATCAGCAACATTCCTCCAAATCCAAATGAAAATGAAACGATCAACATTGTTATGATCATTAATTTCCAACGAAATTTCATCTTGGTACCTCCAGACGGTATCCCATCTTGGGCACAGTGATCAAAAAATCTTCCCAGCCAACTTTCTTTCGAACTCTCTGCACATGAAGATCTACCGTCCTGCTTCCCGCAATGTAATCTCCACCCCAAACACGTTCATAAATTATTTCCCTGAATAATACATTTCCAGGATTCCTTGCAAACAGCAATAATGTATCATATTCCTTCTTGGTCAAGTTAATTTCTTTCCCTTCTTTTTTTACGCACATTGCATCTGTGTCGATTTCTAAACCTAATATATTGATGATACGATCTAATTTGTGATATCGTCTTAATACAACCTCAATCCTTGCCAATAATTCCATAATCTCAAATGGTTTTACAATATAGTCTTCTGCTCCATATCGCAGACCATTTACTCTGTCATTAAGATCTCCTTTTGCTGTCAGGAAAATGACTGGTATCTCTAATGGTTTTACGTATTCTAAAATTTCAAACCCATCAGCCCCGGGCAGCATGATATCTAGTAAGATCAAATCTGGATAATTCTTTTCCAGCATATCAATTGCTTCTAACCCATCATAAGCACATTCACTATGATAGCCGGCTTTCTTTAAACTTAGTGCGATCAGATTTGAAATCGGCTTTTCATCTTCTACGACCATGATGTTCACCATAATTGTTCTCCTTATTGTTTTATTGATTTCCCTTATTGTTTTTGTATGCTGCCCAAAACCTTTTTTATTTTACGAATTCTTTGCATCATACTTGCATCATATTTTTATCATTTTTTACAAACTGATTTCAATAAAAAGAGCAAAAACAAATCATCTCTGTCTGTCTTTGCCCTTTTTCTTTATTATTTTATCTTCAATTCCTTGTCCTATACATACTGAATATTCATCACACTTGTACCAACTGCATAACTTACCATATTCAGTACACTCTTCACAACGGTTGTACACGCATGTACGATATATCTGATATCTTCTTCTACTGTATGTGCAAGCTTCATATAAGAATTATGAATACTTCTAATATATGATGTCAATTCTTCCACAGAATCATATGCCGCAACATGCTCCTTGATCTGTGCTGCTTCTTCTGTCTGAAGAAATGCTCTCATTCCAAACTTCAGATCACGTTCATAATAGCAATGATCCTTTACATTGCCTGGATAATGATCATTATGTGGGAATGTAAAATAATCTGCAATGTAATGAATGATCACACCAAGACCTGCACAACGTCGCATATTCATTCCCTTATCTTTATCGTAATTGGCAATAAATTTTGAAATCTTACGTTCAATATCATCAAATGTAATATCAAACTTATGAGGTGTCGTCACAAATGATGGTCTGCAGTCTGGCCAGATACTTCCTACATAAAACGGTAATCTATAATCGAATACATTGTCAAGTTCCATAGAATTCATAATCTGCCCTGCTAATGAAATATGTGATTTCTTTCTCATATAAATGATACTCCTTATAATTAGAACCATATCCGGATCATATATTCCTTCCAGATATCGTCGTCATCTGCTTTGTTACACCCTTTGACTCAAATTATATAATTTTATCTGTCAATATGCAACCAAATGATGAATTCTTTATATTTTTTTAATATTTAGCCTGTAATTTATTTAATCTTCCATGTATTTCCGTAATAAATCTAATATTTTGCCGCTATTAAATCCTTTTCTCGCAAAATATCCGTAATATTTCTGAAAATTCTCCTTAGTGACGGAACCCTTTTGTCGGATCCTCTTCTTAACCTGTTCTTCCAAGATATCATCTTCTTCGTATTCATATTCCTCAAAGACCCTCTCTAATGTCTCCGCAGTGATTCCTTTCTTCCGAAGGTCCATCTTAATCTGAATCTTACTCTTACTTCCTGACTTGTATTCCATGTAGCGGCGTACATATTCTTCATCATTGATATATCCAAATGACTCCACATACGCAACTGCCCCTTCCGTAATAAATTCTGGAAATTCTGCTCTCATAAGACGTTCTTTTAATTCCTTTTTTGTACGATCCTGATATTTTAACAATGACATAGCTTTTAACTTCGCCCGATGCAACAGTAATTTGTTTAATTCTTCAAATTCTTCCTGTCCGATCTCGTCTTGTTCATGGAATCCCAATCGTCTTATCTCATTATAGTAAAGCAGGCAGTACTTTTCTTCATCGAAGAAAAGCCTGACCTGCTTTGTTCCTACTTTATCTAGTTTCGTAATGATCATTATTCTTCAGAAACCTGAGCCTCTGCCTTAGGATCGTTGTTGGCATTCTCAGCATCTTCCTCTAACAGTCCATATTGGACACGGATTGCATGTTCCACTGTCTCTGCGATATCCGGGTGATCTTCTAAGTACTTCTTGCTGTTCTCTCTACCCTGTCCAATCTTCTCTCCGTTGTATGCATACCATGCACCACTCTTATGAATGATATCTGCATCTGCTGCAAGATCTAAAATATCTCCATACTTGGAAATTCCTTTTCCAAACATAATATCAAATTCTGCTTGTTTAAACGGAGGAGCCACCTTATTCTTCACTACTTTAATCCTTGTTCTGTTACCGATCATCTCTCCTGCCTGTTTTAATGTCTCTGTTCTTCTGACATCTAAACGGATAGATGAATAGAACTTAAGTGCACGTCCACCAGTTGTTGTCTCTGGGTTTCCAAACATGACTCCAACTTTCTCACGCAACTGATTGATAAAGATAACTGTGCAGTTAAACTTACTTACAACACCTGTTAACTTACGAAGTGCCTGTGACATCAATCTTGCCTGAAGACCTACGTGCGAATCTCCCATATCTCCATCAATCTCTGCCTTCGGTACTAATGCAGCTACAGAATCGACGATAATGATGTCGATCGCTCCAGATCTTACCATTGTCTCTGTGATTTCAAGTCCCTGCTCTCCTGTATCTGGCTGAGAGATATAAAGGTTATCAATGTCAACCCCGATATTCTTTGCATAGACCGGATCAAGGGCATGCTCTGCATCAATAAATCCTGCAATCCCGCCTCTCTTCTGGACTTCAGCTACCATATGAAGTGCTACTGTTGTCTTACCACTAGATTCAGGTCCATAAATCTCGATGATACGTCCCTTAGGTACTCCACCTACTCCTAATGCGATGTCAAGACTGATAGAACCTGTTGGTGTTACTTCGATCGTACGGTCTGCCTGGTACTCTCCAAGTTTCATGACAGATCCCTTACCATAGTCTTTCTCAATCTTAACCAATGCGGCATCCAATGCCTTTAATTTCTCTTCCTGTTTCATATATGTTTACTCCTTTTAATTTCAAATATTTATCTTATATTCTTCTATCTTTTAATTTCCTGTTTAGAGTATAGCATATCCTTACACTAAAAAACAAGTGTTCGAACGAATATTTGTTCGGTTTTTATTCGTGATTCTTTTTCTTATGATGATTCTCATAGAAACTCTTCAACCAATGCATGTCTTACCATAGTTAACGCTCTGCATACAGCTGTTTCTCTGACTTTCTGTCTGTTACCGTTTAACTGGTATTTGTTTACTTTCGTCTTTCCATTAACACTGACACCGATGTAAACAAGTCCTGCCTTCTTCTCAGGTGTTTCACCGCCCGGTCCAGCAAGACCTGTGATTCCAACACCGACATTTGAACCAGCCTGTCGTGCAACACCTTCCGCCATCTGTCTGGCCGTATCTTCTGAAACTGCTCCAACGGTATTTAGAGTTTCTTCTTTTACTCCAAGATATTTCATCTTAGCTTCATTTGCATATGTAATAAAACTTTCATTTAAGACATCCGATGCTCCTGCAACATTAACTAACCTTGCTGTAAACATTCCTGCTGTACAGGATTCTGCTGCTGCGATCGTATAATGATGTTTACTTAACATATCAACCACAACATCTTCTAATGTTTCATCTTCTTTTGTCGTAAAAATCTTATGACCAAATCTTCTGTATAATTCTTCTGTTATTGGTGTAACAAGCTTCTTTGCTTCATCTTCACTTACCGCTTTTGCTGTCACTCGAAGATGAACTTCTCCTAATTTGGCATATGGGGCAACTGTAGGATTCGTCTGCTTTTCGATCAAATCTTCAATCTCTGCTGCAACGCGGCTTTCTCCCATACAATCAATCTTCACAACATCAGAGTATAATACCTCTGAACTTAATTCTTTTATAATCGGTTCTACCTGATCATGGAACATTGGAAGCAGTTCATTTGGAGGTCCTGGGAGTAAAACTACTTTCTTCCCTTCTTTTGCATGAATGACCATTCCCGGTGCTGTTCCATTTTCGTTATATAAAACAGTACAATCTCCTGGCACTAATGCCTGTTTTAAATTATTCTCTGTCATGTTACGATGACTTCTCGCAAAATATTCTTTCAAGCGTCTTAGTGCTTCTTCATCTTCTACAAGCTCCTGTCCACATGCTTTCGTTGCAATTTCCTTTGTTAGATCGTCTTTCGTTGGTCCAAGTCCACCAGATAAGATCAAAATATCAGATCTTTCAAGTCCCTGTCTGATTACATTTTCTAATCTTTCTGGATTGTCGCCTACTGTCGTCTCAAAAAAAACGCTTATCCCCAATGAGGCTAAGCGTTCTGATAAGTAGGCAGCATTGGTATTCACGATGTTTCCTAATAAAATCTCTGTTCCTACGCAAATAATTTCTGCTGTCATAATTGTTGTTCCTTTCTGGATCTAATTTCCTTCAGATAATACCTGTTTATTCTTCACCAAATAATCAACTAAAGAAATAATTGTCAGGGCTGTTGCAATGACGATCAAAATATTCTCGATCATCACAGCTGTGCTTGTTCCAAGATCAATGATCAGCATAATGATCATAAACATCTGAAAGTTTGTCTTAAATTTTCCCCAGTAGCTGGCTGCGATAACGATACCATTATCAGAGGCGATCAGGCGGAATCCACTAATGATAAATTCTCTTGCAATAATAATGATCGCTACGATAGATGATAAACGGTGCATTCCAACTAATGCGATCATTGCAGAACAAACTAATAATTTGTCTGCCAATGGATCCATAAATTTTCCGAAGTTTGTTACCAGATTGTATTTTCTTGCAATATGTCCATCTAAAAAGTCTGTAAGACTCGCTAGAATAAATACAACAACTGCGATCCACTTGCTATAATCCCCTGCACAATCTGTCAGCAAGAAAAATAAGAATACCGGGATCATAAGTGTTCTTAAAATTGTTAACTTATTTGGTAAATTCATAATCTACTTCTCCTATCACATCATATTCTCTACCTTGGGTAATTTTAACATAAACAAAGTCTCCTGTCATCAATTCTTCTGGAGAATTTATAAAAACACATCCATCTACCTTTGGTGCATCCATATAAGAACGTCCAACGTAGATATCATCTTCAAATAAATATCCTTCTACCATGACTTTGATCGTTTTACCGACTAACTGCTGGGTATGTTCATAGGAAATCTCCTGCTGAAGACTCATCAGTTCATCTCTTCGTTCTTCTTTGACTTCTTCATCGATCTGATCCTCAAATGTTGCTGCCAGTGTATCTTCTTCCGGTGAATAAGTAAAGACTCCTAAACGATCAAATTGACATTCTTCTACAAAGTTCATTAATCCTTCATGATCTTCTTGGCTTTCTCCTGGAAATCCAGTGATCAGTGTTGTACGGATCGTGATATCAGGAATCTCTTTACGAAGTTTCTTGATCACTGCTACAAGATCTTCTCTTGATGTTCTTCTTCCCATTCTCTGTAAGATGCGATTCTCACTATGCTGAATCGGCATGTCAATGTAATTGCAGACTTTCTCTTCTGTCTTGATCACTTTGATCAGCTCATCTGTGATCTCTTCTGGGTAGCAGTATAACAGGCGGATCCATTCAATCCCTTCGATCTTGCAAAGTTCATGAAGTAATAACGGAAGCTGTTTTTCTCCTGTCAGGTCTTTGCCATACAGTGTTGTTTCCTGAGCTACCAGTACTAATTCTTTCACTCCTTCAGATGCTAAACGCTTTGCCTCATTCAACAGTTCTTGCATTGGAACACTTCTGAAACGTCCGCGGATCTTTGGAATGATACAATAGCTGCATCGCTTATCACAACCTTCAGCAATTTTTAAATATGCCATGTGATTTCCTGTTGTTACAACACGTTCTACTTCAGAATTATCTGGAAGATAATCAATACTTTCGTAATGTTCAAAATGTTCCCCTGTATTTTCTTCTAATGCGGTATTCACTGCTTCTACGATAGAATCATAACTTGTTGTTCCAAGAACTGCATCAATCTCTGGAATCTCTTTTAAGATCTCGTCTTTATAACGTTCTGCGAGGCATCCAGTAACAACCAATGCCTTCAGATTCTGTTCTTTGTACTGTGCCATCTCTAAGATCGTATTGATACTTTCTTCTTTGGCATCATGGATGAAACAGCATGTATTAATTACAATAACATCTGCCTGTGTCTCATCGTCGGTCAAAGTGTAGCCATGCTTGGTCAAAAGGCCAAGCATAACTTCACTGTCTACTAAGTTTTTATCACATCCAAGCGAAATAAATAATATCTTCATTTCTCTTACTCTCCAAACAATTTCTTAGATTCTACACAGTTTTTCATTAACATTGCGATCGTCATTGGTCCAACTCCACCTGGAACTGGTGTGATCGCAGATGTCTTTGGTGCAACTTTGTCATAATCTACGTCACCACAAAGTTTGTTATTTTCATTTCTGTGGATTCCAACATCAATGACAACTGCTCCATCTTTTACATAAGAATCATCAATAAATTTTGGTTTACCAATTGCTACAACTAAGATATCTGCACGTTTGCAGACTTCTTTTAAGTCTTTTGTATGAGAATGGCAGACAGTCACTGTTCCGTTCTCACGTAATAATAACATTGCCATAGGTTTTCCTACAATGTTACTTCTTCCCACAACAACAACTTCTTTTCCTGTTAAATCATAGTTGATTTCATCTAATAAAACCATCATTCCTTTAGGTGTACATGGTACTAAACTTCTTTGTCCTAAAAATAACTTAGCCACATTTTCTGGATGAAAACCATCTACATCTTTTGATGGATCAATGGCTTCTAAAACTTTATCTTCATTAATATGATCTGGTAAAGGTAATTGTACTAAAATTCCATCAACTGTTTCGTCTTCATTTAATTGTTTGATTTCGTTTAAAAGTTCTTCTTCACTAAAAGTTGCATCATGTGTAATTTTTAAAGAATCCATTCCTACATAAGAACATCCTCTTTCTTTATTTCTAACGTATACTTGACTTGCTTGATTTTCCCCTACTAAAATAACCGCAAGTTTTGGTAAACGATCATATTTATTTTTATTGATCCTTGATCTTTGTTGAAATCTCTTTTCCACTAATAATCATAATATGTCCCCCTCATATTATCTATGATTATATAGGAAGAAACAGGTAAATTCAATAAAAAAGGTATAAGCCTAAGCCTATACCTCATCATTATTCACCTTCATGTTCTAAAGTGTTTTTTTCATATACTTTAAAGAATGGATAGTACACAACCACAGAAAT
>OHON01000402.1_pt1 | contig 21246 bp, 17 predicted proteins | sample 1569831 | NCBI WGS metagenome assembly OHON01 (sample SAMEA3879512, study PRJEB24766) | human gut metagenome | biome: human-associated habitat; feature: feces | place: USA | collected 1985/1987
CGTTCTCGAGCTGAGCCGATATCTCCGGGAAAGCGTAGAGCATCTGGCGGCGGTTCGCGCCGAGTCCGTCGAGCGCGCCGCATTTTATAAGGCTCTCAACCGCGCGTTTGTTGAACTCCTTATCCTGCATACGCTTACAGAACGAATAGAAGGATTTGAACTCCCCGCCTGTTTCGCGCTCGCGTTCAATCTCTCTTATAAAGCCCGCGCCGACATTTCTCACGGCGAGCAGACCGAAATATATCTTTCCGTCCTTTGGAGTGAAACGCTCGGAGCTGACATTGACATGGGGCGGCACGACCTCGATACCGAGGCGCGAGCACTCCGCGATATATTCGGCAACTTTCGGCGTATCATCGAGCACGCTGCTGATGAGAGCCGCCATGAACTCGCAGGGATAATGGCACTTGAGCCACGCCGTTGTATAGGCAACAAAGGCATAGGCGGCGGCGTGGGATTTGTTGAACGCATAGGACGCGAATGAGGACATATCATTAAAGATATCATTCGCGGTCTTTTCGTCAACTCCGCGCTTCACCGCGCCCTCGCACTCGACCGTACCGTCCTCATTGACGAGTCCGTATATGAAATTATGGCGTTCGCGCTCCATGACATCGTGCTTCTTTTTCGACATGGCGCGGCGGACGATATCGGCGCGGCCGTAGGAATAGCCCGCGAGGGTGCGGAATATCTCCATGACCTGCTCCTGATAAATCATACAGCCGTAAGTGACTTTGAGTATACCCTCGAGCATCGGGGTCTTGTAGCGTATTTTTGACGGGTCGTGGCGGTTCGCGATATATGTAGGTATCGAGTCCATGGGACCCGGTCTATAGAGCGAGATAACAGCTATCAGATCTTCTATGCTCTGCGGCTTGAGACCCATGAGCACACTTCGCATACCCGCGGATTCAAACTGAAACACGCCCTCCGTTTTGCCGGACGAGAGCATTTTGAACACTTCTTCGTCCTCGTAATCTATCATATCCTCGGAGAAATCCAGGATGCGTTTTTTTATGCTGCGCTTTGCGTAATCTATAACTGTCAAAGTGCGCAAACCGAGAAAATCTATCTTCAGCAGTCCGAGCTCCTCGAGGGTGGTCATGGTAAACTGCGTGACTATCGACTCGTCGTTTCGCGCGAGGGGCACATAGCTCTCGACCGTGTCGCGGGTTATAACTACGCCCGCCGCATGGGTCGAGGCGTGGCGCGGCATACCCTCGACTTTGCGCGAGAGGTCAATAAGTCTGCGGACATTCTCGTCGTTTTCATAGAGGGCGCGGAGATCCGACGATTTGAGCGCCTTGTCTATCGTTATGCCGAGTTCGCGCGGGATGAGCTTCGCGACGGTATCGACATCGTTATAAGGCATACCGAGCACTCTGCCGACATCGCGCACTGCGGCGCGCGCAGCCATGGTGCCGAAGGTCACTATCTGCGCGACATGGTCGGAGCCGTATTTTTCAATGACATAGTCTATAACTTCGCTTCGGCGTTCGTAGCAGAAATCGACATCAAAATCGGGCATACTGACGCGCTCGGGATTGAGGAATCGCTCGAACAGCAGGCTGTATTTCATCGGGTCGATGCCGGTTATACCGATAGCATAGGCGGTTATGCTGCCCGCTCCCGAACCTCTGCCGGGGCCCACGGGGATATTGCGGCTTCGCGCATGATTTATGAAATCGTGGACTATCAGATAATAGTCAACATAGCCCATGCGGCTGATAACCGAGAGCTCGTAGTCGAGGCGCTTCTGATACTCCTCCGGGATATTCTCGCCGTAGCGGCGGTGCATCCCCTCCTGCGCCATATTTTTAAGATACTCGAAGTGATCCTGATTGCCCGGCACTTCAAAATGCGGGAGCTTTGTTTTGCCGAACTCGAACTCGACATTGCAGCGTTCTGCTATCTCCGAAGTCCGCTCGACCGCATCGGGGTACTCCGGGAAGAGCGAGAGCATCTCCTGCTCGCTTTTCAAATAGAACTCCTGCGTCTGGAACTCCATGCCCGTATCCTCGCCGAGGGTATGGTTCGTCTGGATGCAGATGAGCACCTGCTGCATCTCGGCATCCTCTTTGGAGATATAGTGGACATCGTTCGTGGCGACGAGCGGAATCCCCGTCTCCCTCGACAGCTGGGCAAGCATCGGGATTATACGCCTCTGCTCGGGCAGGCCGTGATCCTGAATCTCGAGGAAGAAGTTGTTTTCGCCCATGACGGAGCGATACCAGAGGGCTTTTTTCTTCGCGCCCTCGTAGTCGCCGCTGAGCAGGGCGCGCGGGATTTCGCCCGCGAGGCACGCAGAAAGTGCAATAAGACCCTCGTGATATTTTTCGAGGAGCTCACGGTCTATTCGCGGTTTTGTATAAAAGCCCGTGACGAATCCCTCCGACACAAGCTTTATCAGATTCTTATATCCTGTTTCATTTTCGCAGAGCAGTATCAGATGATAGCGCTCGGAGTCGAGGGCGTGGACTTTGTCAAAGCGGGTGCGCGCCGCCATATACACCTCGCAGCCGATTATCGGCTTTATCCCGCGCTTTTTCGCCGCGCGGTAAAAGTCGATGACGCCGTACATAACGCCGTGGTCGGTCACGGCAACGCTCGTCTGACCGAGGCGCTGCACTTCGTCCATAAGCTGCTCGATGCGGCACGCGCCGTCAAGCAGGCTGTATTCGGTATGAAGATGAAGGTGTGTAAATGACATAGCTCTTCTCCGCGGGGTCAGCCCCCTATACCGCCGGCGATTTCAACGAGGCGTTTGAGCCTGTGATTGACACCCGAGCGCGTGAGCGGCGGATCAGTCATATCCGCAAGCTCGCTCAGACTCACTTCGGGGTTGTCCCGCCTCAGCTTCGCCATTTCGGCGAGCGGCGCGGGCAGACTCTCGAGTCCGACGGTTCTTTCTATTTTTTCTATCGCTTCAACCTGCACTATTGCCGCATCGACAGTGCGGCTCAAATTGGCATTTTCAAAATTGACGCGCCTGTTGACATGGTTGACCATATCCTTGTGCATCTTGATTCCCATAAGCTCGAGCGTTGAGTTCACTGCACCGACGAGGGTCAAGAACTCCTCTATCTTCTCGCTGACTTTGAAATAGACGATATGGCTCGACTTTCTCCTGACATATTTCGGATCGAATCCTACCTCGTCAAGCAATTGAATCAAATCATTGCAAAGCTTTTTATACGAGACGGAAAACTCAAGATGATAGTTTTTTTCGGGCGAGCTTATTGTTCCGCAGGCGATGAAAACGCCGCGCAAAAACGCGCCGAAGCAGCAGTCTTCGGGGAGGTTCGCCCTGTTGATGCGCAAAGAAATGTCACTTTCGCTGTGGCCGAAAAACTCGAGGATTCGTTTTCTGTCCGCTTCGTCGGCAACAGAAACCGTGTATTTCGACACGCCCGACGAGACGGACGGCGTAATATCAAAAAGTTCTTTTATAACATCGCAGTAGAGCTTCGCGATATTCTCGTTCTCGGTGACAAAGGATATCTCGGAGACGGAAAACATTCTGCCGAAGAGCAGCATTCCGTAGGCTCTTGCCTGCGCGCAGCAATCCGAAAGCACAGGCACCTGCGCGAGTTCCTGCTTGACATCCGATGAGAACGACACGGTTTTTCCTCCTATTTTTTCATATCGCGGTGCTGAACGGTCGCGATGCAGCCGATTTTTTCAAGATGAGCTTTCAGTAATTCCGCAAAGACGACCGAGCGGTGTCTGCCGCCGGTGCAGCCGACGGAAATGACCAGCTGGCTCTTGCCCTCTTTGCGATAAAGCGGGATAAGATAATCGAGCAGGTCGCAGAGCTTCGCTTCGAGTCCCCTCGCCTCGTCCCACTTGAGCACATAGTCTCTGACCGGGTCTTCAAGCCCGGTGTGCTGTTTTAGCTCCTCAACATAAAAAGGATTCGGCAGACAGCGCACATCGAACATCAGATCGGAATCATTCGGGATACCGTATTTGAAGCCGAAAGACACGCAGTGAACTTTGAGAGCGTTGCCGGGATTGTCAAGAAACATCTCGCAGATGCGGTTCTTGCAATCTGTCGGGGTCATATGCGAGCTGTCGATAACATAGTCGGCGATACTCTTCGCGGGTTCGAGAATGCTGCGCTCTGCGGCGAGGGCATCGTTTATCGAGCCGTTATATTTATCGAGCAGAGGGTGCTTGCGCCTTGTCTCTTTATAGCGGCGAATGAGCACATCGTCTGAGGCATCGATAAACAGAAGCTTTGTGTCGCACTTGAGCTCCTTGAGCTCGACGATGGCGTTGAACAGATCGCCGAACGACGCGCCGACGCGGATATCGGTAACAATGGCGACCTTTTCTCTTTTTTCGCGGGAATTGAGCAGAAGCTGCGCGAAGGTCGGCATAAGCTTCGGCGGCATATTATCCACGCAGAAATAGCCTATGTCTTCAAGCGCATCAACAACTCTCGATTTTCCTGCACCGGACAGTCCGGTGACGATGGTGATCTCCATTTTATTTTCTCCTATAAAATCAGCCGATGAGTCTGATCTCCGTTTCGAGCGTTACGCCTGTCTGAGCCTTGACGCGCGCCTGGACGTGCTTAATAAGGCTGAGAATATCGGACGCGGTAGCGCCGCCGCGGTTGATTATGAATCCCGCGTGCTTCTCGCTGACCTGCGCGCCGCCGACGCTGACACCCTTGAGTCCGCACTGTTCAATGAGTGCGCCCGCAAAATGACCCTCGGGGCGCTTGAATGTGCTGCCCGCGCTGGGATATTCAAGCGGCTGCTTATCCCTGCGGCGGGAAATGATATCGTGCATGGTATTTTTTATCTGCTCCGGGTCGCCGGGAGTCAGGCGAACGGAGGCGGCGATTATGACAAGGCCGCTGTCCTCATACGCGCTGTGGCGATAAGAGAGCTGCATAGCCTCGTTGTCAAGCTCGCCGGCAGTTCCGTCTGGCGAAACATATTCGCTGTTTATGAGCACATCCTTCATCTCGCCGCCGTAGGCTCCGGCGTTCATATAGACCGCACCGCCCACCGTACCGGGGATGCCGTAGGCAAATTCCAGCCCGGTCAGGCTGTCTTCCAGTGCGGCGGTGCACAGGCTCGAAAGTTTCAGGCCCGCACCGGCGACCACAGCATCATAGACCTCGCCCGGCGCTGCCCCCGGATGCGCGACCTGTTCCAGAAAGCCGATGCCCATTTTCAGGGCCATGGTATCAATGACCACGCCCCGGTAACCGGCATCCTCAAATAGAATGTTGCTGCCGTTGCCCAGCAGGTAGTACTTCACGCCCTGCTCTTTGCAGAGTGCGATCACGCGGCAAAGCTGCTCTTCGGTCTCCGGCAGGGCGAACACATCCGCCGGGCCGCCGATCTTAAAGGTGCAGTGGGCTGCCAGCGGCTCGTCTGCCCGGTAGGCAATGCCTTCGGCCTGCAACTGTTGTTTCAATCGTTCCATAAACGCTTCGTTCCTTTTCGTATGAGAATCTTATTCGATGGTGCCTTCGAGGCCCAGACGGATGAGCAGCTCCTTGGCGGCGTTGTAGCCCATCTTCTTCTGGCGGTTGTTGATGGCCGCCGTTTCCAGCACAACGGCGAGGTTGCGTCCCGGCGAGACCGGGATGCTGGTGCTGGGGATGTTGACGCCCAGGATCTCGTAATACTCGCTTTCGAGACCGGTGCGCTGATAGTTTTTGGTGGGGTCCCAGGCTTCCAGCTGGACCACGAGGTCCAGACTCTCGCTCACCTTGACCGCGCCCACACCGAACACGCGGGCCACATTGACGATGCCGATGCCGCGCAGCTCAATGAAGTGGCGGATGTTCTCCGGGGCCGTGCCCATGATCTGGCGGTTCGAGACCTTGCGCAGCTCCACAGCATCGTCGGCCACAAGGCGGTGGCCGCGCTTGACCAGCTCGATCGCCAGCTCGCTCTTGCCGATGCCGCTGTCACCCAGAATGAGGATGCCCTCGCCGTACACCTCCACCAGCACACCGTGGCGGGTGATGCGGGGGGCCAGCTCCAGGTTCAGCACACTGATGAGGCTGCCCATCAGGGTGCAGGTCGTTTCGTTGGAGCGCAGCAGCGCCACGCCGTGCTTCCTGGCCAGCTCCTGCATCTCCGGGAACGGTTTCAGCTCCTCGCTACGGCCCACGATAACAGCCGGCGGCTGCTGACGGAACAGCTGGTCCAGCGCTTCGTAGCGCTTTTCCGGCGAAAGGCCGGACAGGAAGTTCATCTCGGCCAGACCCATGATCTGCAGCCGCAGTTTATCAAAGTAATCGTAATAGCCCGCCAGGAACAGACCCGGACGGTTGACTTCCGCGATCTCGACGCTGATGTTTTCGAGGTCCTGCGGAGCGTAGACCACATCCATGCTGACCTTTTCGGTCAGCTTCTTGAGCGAAACGGTAAAATTCGCCATCGTTCTTCCTCCTGCGTGTATTCCTCAACTGCGGGCAGACCCTCCCGCAGGCATTCCTTCTCTTATTATAAACGAGATGGTTTCGGATTACAATGATTCTTTTGGGAAAAGTTCCTGCGTTTCACAGTTGCATCCACCCGATTTTCCTTTATAATAGGAAGTAAGCCCCGAAGAGCGGAAAAAGTCTGTCGCTTTACATGAATTTTACACTCTGCCGATTTCCAATTTTACATTGCGTGTCTATACTCAGAATCAGGAGAATTTCACGTCAATGAAAAGTGAGGAACGCATATATGACAATCTTCAACGTTTTTTCGCTCCTGGGCGGCCTGGCCCTGTTCCTGTTCGGCATGGACATCATGGGCAAGGCTCTGGAAAAGCAGGCAGGCGGCCAGCTGCAAAAGATCCTGAGCAAGCTGACCGATAACCCGCTCAAGGGCTTTTTCCTGGGCCTCGGCGTCACCGCCGTGATCCAGTCTTCCAGCGCCACCACCGTCATGGTGGTCGGCTTCGTCAACAGCGGCATCATGGAGCTGCACCAGGCCATCGGCATCATCATGGGCAGCAACGTGGGCACCACCGTCACCAGCTGGATTCTGAGCCTTTCCGGCCTGCAGGGCGACAGCTTCTTCATCCCACCTCGTTCAGCCCCCTGCTGGCCTTCATCGGCATCCTGCTCTACATGGGCAAGAGCGAAAAGCGGAAGGGCATCGGTACCATCCTCATCGGCTTTGCCGTTCTGATGACCGGCATGACCGCCATGTCCAATGCGGTCACCCCGCTGCAGGATGAAGTCTGGTTCACCAACCTCTTCATCCGCTTCTCCAACCCGCTGCTGGGTGTTCTGGTCGGCGCACTCGTCACCGGCATCATCCAGAGCTCCAGCGCCAGCGTCGGCATCCTGCAGGCGCTCAGCTCCACCGGCGTCATCACCTACGGCAGCGCCATTCCCATCATCATGGGCCAGAACATCGGCACCTGCGTCACCGCGCTGATCTCCTCTGTGGGTGCCAACAAAAACGCCCGCCGCGCCGCCATGGTGCATCTGTACTTCAACATCATCGGTGTTACCCTCTTTCTGGCAATGTACTATGGCCTGAATCTGGTCCTGCACTTCACCTTTGTCAACGATACCGTCACGGCGTGGGGCATCGCTGTCATCCACTCTGTGTTCAACATTGCGGCCACGGCGGTCCTGCTGCCGTTCGCCAACGTTCTGGAAAAGCTGGCCATCCTCACCATCCCGGACGATGCCGAGAAAGAGAGCTTCGCCCTGCTGGATGAGCGTCTGCTCAAGACGCCCGCCGTTGCTGTGGAGCGCGCCCGCGCCGCCACGGCGGATATGGCCGAGCTGGCCCGCGTGGGCGTGGTGCAGGCCATGAGCCTGACCCACCAGTGGGACGACACCCTGGCCCAGAAAGTCCGGGACGAAGAAGCCAAGGTAGACCAGTACGAAGATGCCCTCGGCACCTATCTGGTCAAGCTGTCCAGCCGGGAGCTGAGCCACGCCGACAGCCAGAGCGTGAACACTCTGCTCCACACCATCAGCGATTTCGAGCGCATCAGCGACCATTCCGTGAATCTGCTCAGCTCTGCCGAAGAGATCCACGCCAAGAGCATCGCGTTCTCCCAGGATGCGCACGAGGAGCTGCAGGTTCTGGAAGGCGCGGTGCAGGATGTGCTGAGCCGCACGACCGATGCGTTCCGCAAGGCCGACCTGCATCTGGCCAGCAAAGTCGAACCCATGGAGACCGTTGTGGATGAACTGGTCCGCGCCATCAAGGCACGGCATGTGGCCCGCCTGCAGGCTGGCAGCTGCTCCATCGAATACGGCTTCGTGCTGGAAGACCTGCTGACCAACTATGAGCGTGTCTGCGACCACTGCAGCAACGTTGCCGTTGCCCAGATCGAAGTTGCACAGGACAGCTTTGATACCCACGCCTATCTAAACGATCTCCGCTACGGCAACGACACCAAGGAGAGCGAACAGTTCCGCCGCCGCCTGGACCGTTACCGCGAGCGGTATCTCTTCCCGGACGGTGAACCCGCCGTGGCAAGCGAAAAGGAGGACCCCAAGGCATGATCTATATCGTAGAAGACGACGCCGCCATCCGGGAGCTGGAGCAGTATGCACTTCAGTCCAGCGGATATGACGTGCAGAGCTTTGAAGCGTCCGAGAGCTTCTGGCAGGCCATGAATGCCGCCGTGCCGGAGCTTGTCATCCTGGACGTCATGCTTCCCGGTGAGGATGGCTTCTCCATCCTGAAAAAGCTGCGCAATACCCCTTCCCTGCGGCGCCTGCCCATCATCATGGTCACGGCCAAATCCAGCGAGCTGGACACCGTGCGCGGGCTGGACTGCGGCGCAGACGATTACATCACCAAGCCGTTTGGCATCATGGAGTTTTTGAGCCGGGTGCGGGCTGCGCTGCGCCGCTCGGCCCCGGAGGAAAAGACGAACGTCTACGCCTTCCATGAGATCCTGCTGGACAACGCCCGCCACATCGTGACGGTGAACGACGCCCACATCGACCTGACCTACAAGGAATACAGCCTGCTCCGCCTGCTGCTGGAAAACACCAACCTTGTTGTGACCCGCGAGACCATTTTGCAGGTGGTGTGGGGCACCGACATCTCGGTGGAGAGCCGCACCGTGGATATGCACATCCGCACCCTGCGCAAAAAGCTGGGCGATGCCGGAAAGTACATCTGCACCGTGCGGAAAGTCGGCTACAAGCTGGCCGACAACGAGGAGGAAAACGAAGAATGAAACCACGGAGCATGGAAGAAAAAATCAGTTATCGGCTGTTCTGGATGGGCTTTGTCGGGCTGATCTGCACCACCGTGCTCTGCCTCTTCGTATTCCACAGAGCCTTCCGGGAGCAGGCATGGACGGCGCTGGAAAATGAGGCCAGCCTCGTTGCCGCCGGGTGCGAACAGATCGACGATCCGACCCAGCTCTCCGCCTATGTCAACGGCGATCTGCGCATCACGCTCATCGCCTCGGACGGCAGCGTCCTGTTTGAATCCGCGACCAGCCAACAGATGGAGAACCACCTGGGCCGCCCGGAGATCCAGCAGGCCAAGCAGAAAGGCGTCGGCCGCGACCGCCGCGACTCCCAGACGCTGGGGTATGAGACGTATTACTACGCCATGCTCCTGCCGGATGGCGATATCCTCCGTGTGGCGCAGGATTCCGAGACCATCTGGTCCATCTACGATGCAGCCTTGCCGGCCATCGTGCTGAGCTGCATCGTGATGATGGGCGCAGCCGCCATGATGGCCGGTCTGCTGACCCGGAGCCTCGTCCAGCCCATTCTGAAGATGACGGACGATCTGGAACACATCCAGGAAAATGTGCCGTACAAGGAGCTGATCCCCTTTGCCGAGAGCATCCACTCGGACCGGCTGCTCCGCGAAAACAACGAGAAGATGCGGCAGGAATTTACGGCCAATGTCAGCCACGAGCTGAAAACGCCCCTGACCAGCATTTCCGGTTATGCCGAACTCATTGAGACCGGCATCGCCAAGTCTGCGGATGTGCCGGAGTTCGGCCGGAAGATCCATGTAGAAGCCAGCCGGATGATCCAGCTGGTCAACGATATCTTGCAGCTGTCCCATCTGGACAACGTTTCGGAGACCAACGACACCCCCCAGATGGAGACGGTCGATCTGCTGGATGTGGCCAAGGAGTGCGTCGAGCGCCAGAAGGTGAACGCGCAGAAGTCGTTCATCTCCCTGACCTATCTCGGCGAGAGCGCCCCTGTGCTGGGCAGCCGGAGCCTGCTGGATGAGCTGTGCCAGAACCTTTGCGACAACGCCATCCGGTACAACCGCCCCGGCGGAAAGGTCCAGCTCATCACCGCCTGCGCACGGGATGGGCACTGTACCCTGACCGTCAAGGACAATGGCATCGGCATCCCGAAAGAAGCCCAGTCCAGCGTGTTCGAGCGGTTCTACCGGGTCGATAAGAGCCGGAGCAAGGCCACTGGCGGCACCGGGCTGGGGCTGGCCATCGTCAAGCACATTGCCCGCATCCACAACGCCCGTATCCGGCTGGAAAGCGAGATCAATGTCGGCACGACCATCACCGTCGTCTTTGAGACCGCCCATTAAAGATCCAGCATCTTCACGCTTGCCCGCACTTCCGGGCAGGCGTTTTTTGTTGTAAAAAAGGCACCCGGCCCTTCCTTCAGCGCACAGACTGCGCCCAGCCGGAGAAGGTCTGCGCCCGACTGCCAGGCCCGGACGATGGTCTCTTCGCAGAGCGCCTCCAGCTGGCGGCACACGCTTTCCGCCACCGGCGGTGTGCCCGCCCTGCGCTGGCCGGTCAGCGTGACCGCAAACCCGTTCCCTTCCGCTTCCACCGAAACGACACAGCGCCGGAGGGTGACAGTCTCCCCTTCCAATGCGAACTCCACCGGCATCGTCCGTTCCTGCAAGAGCTGCGCCATGGCCGTCTCGTTCGGGGAAAGTCGGGTGCTTCCCTGCGCCGTCAAAAGACAGCTCTCCTTCTGCCATGTCACCCCATTCTCCTCAATTTTTAAGATGGGGATCACGGCCCCCGCTGCGCACTCGTACAGATGCGGAGCCCGTGCGGCGGTATCCTCGGCGGCCTGTAAAAGCGCTCCCGGAAGCGTTTCCGGGGCCGCATCGGTCTCTTCCGGTTCCGCCCCGCTGCCCGGCAGACCGTCCGGCGGAGTTTCTTCCGTCAGCACCTCGATGCCAGCAGCAAAGAGCACCCGTGCCGACAGGCGGCTGACAGATTCCGTTTGCAGAAACCCTTCCAGTTCCAGGACATCGGTTTGCGACGCTGTTTCGTCAAAGAGAAGATATTCACACAGCCGGTAATTTGCAGCTTTGGGCAGTTCCCGTTCGGCTTTGTGCAGCGCGAGCGGCAGCGTGGCATCCTCGGCCGAACAGCTTCGAATTTCTGCCACGGCGTCGGAGGCATCCGCAGCTGCTTCCGGGAACTGATAGAGCAGCTGCACCGCCCAGCCGCTGCGGTTCGGCTGGACGATGAGTGCCCGCACCATGCTTTTCTCGGTGGTCTCCATCCGCAGAAAGACGCCGCACCAGAGCACCAGAACGCCCCCTGCCAGCCAGCGCAGTGCATGGGAAGCTCTCATTCCGGCACCCCCTTTTCCGGTTTCTCTGGGCGGCAGAGCAGTTCCCGCAGGACCCGCACCAGAAAGCAGCCCCGGAACAGTGCCGCTGCCAGCCAGACGAGCAGAAAGGCTGCATCCAGCCGGGAGACACGTCCCAGCGTCCCGGCGCGCAGCAATTCATCCCCCGGAAGCGGACGGCCAAGCCCGAACAGAAGTTCCCGCCCCAGCGCAAAACCGAACAGCCCCGCCAGCGTCAGAAACGGCAGCAGGAAGCAGCGCCTCCCGGTGCATCCGCGCTTTCCAAATAGAAGCGGCCACGCGATGGATTCCGCATAAAGCGGGAAACGGAGATCCCCTGTGGGTTCCGCTGCGGGGAAAAGATTCTCCCAATGAAGCTGGCCGTACAGGCTTCCAACGCAGGCAAGACCCGCCAGCGCCAGTGCCCACCACAAGACCCCCGCACTGCGGGAAAAGACGTCCGGCTTCAGCTGCCAGCCCGCCCACAGCAGCAGCGGCAGAACGCCGAGGACTGCCATGGACGAAAACTGCTCCCGGCACACCTGCTGTGCCTGCCAAAGCGTCTCCCACAGCTCTGCGCCAAACCACACGGCCAAAAGCAGGCAGAGCAGCCGGGGGCGGATTCCGGTTTCGGGACGAAGCCCCTCTTCCCATTCGGCGGGCATCAAGCAGAACGAAAGCAGGCCGATGCCCAGCGCCATGGGGAACCCCTGCAACAGCAACAGCCGGGCTGACATGGCGCTGCCGGAAGTGATGCACTGCCCCAGCACCGCAGTCAGAACGCTGAGCGGCACGGCGGCACGGAACGATCCGGTTTGCTCCATTGGCTCACCTCCGTTTCTGCCAGATGGAAAAAGGATGTGCGGACAGGGTGCGGTAGGTCCGGCGGGTCACACCGTCCGGAGAAAGTGCGGTTTGCGGGAAACGCACCGGTGCACAATAGGGCACCCCCAGCGCTGACACCTGCGTCAGAGAGAGCAGAACGACCAACGCCGCGCACACAAGCCCCACAGGGCCTGCCACTCCCGCCGCCAGCAGGACCAGAAAGCGGAAAGCCGTGGCCATTTCGTAGAGGGACGGCACCACGAAGACGGCGATGGATGCAACCGCTGCAATGAGAATGACGGGTGTGCTCAGCAGACCGGTGGCGATGGCTGCATCCCCGATGATGAGCGCTGCGACCAGACTGACCGAGTGCCCCAGCGTCTGCGGCATCCGAAGCCCTGCCTCCCGGATGATCTCCAGCAGCAGGATGACCAGCACCATCTCCCCAAACAGCGGGAACGGAGTGGCCCGCTCAGCAGCTTCGATCTTGAAGAGCAGCTGCGGCGGGAGCAGTTCCGGCAGGTAGACCGCCAGGCAGACGAACACCCCCGGCAGAAAGATGCTCAGGTAGAAGGAACCATATTTCAGAAGGCGCAGGAAGGACGCAAAAAACGCAGGCTGGGCGTAGTCGTCCAGACACTCGAAGTTTTCGCCGAAGAGGGTCGGCAGAACCATCGCGGATGGGCTCCCGTTGACGAGAACGACGATCTTCCCCTCACAGAGCTTCGCGGAGGCCACGGCGGGGCGCTCGGTGTAGCTCACCGGGGAGGCTGTGCGCACCCGGCAGGGGAACAGCCAGGGCAGAAAGTAGCTCGAATCCAACAGCAGCTGCGGCTTTGCGCGGCGCAGCGTCTCTTTCACCTGCTCCACTGCGGCGGGCGAGGCCTTATCTTTGCAGTAACAGACGGCATATTCCGTTTTCATCGCGCAGTCTGCCTGCTGCACTTCCATCACCAGCGCTTCGGTGCGGATGAGCCGCCGCAGCAGGCTCAGATTGACCCGCAGCAGGTCGGAAAAGCCCTCGCGGGAGCCGCGCAGATCTCCTTCACCGGAGGGCTCCCCCACCGAGCGGAATTTCAGGCTCTGCACCGAAAATGCCAGCCCTTTCGCACTGCCGTCCAGCAGTAAGACCGCCATTCCGGCGGTCAGGCGCTGCATCAGATTCTCCCAGTTCTCCACAGGGCTGCTCTCGGCGGGCAATGCCGAGTGACGACTGAGCAGTTCATAGACCTGTTCCCCGCTTGGCAGCGCGCCCAGCCGCAGCGGCGGCGTCTGGCGGCTGGCTGCGTCCAGCAGAAGTTCCCACAGGGATTCGAGGCTGGCCATCCCGTCAAAGAGCAGAATGGCACCCCGAATGTGGTAAAGCTCGATGCGCTTCGCATAAAAATCGGCAGAGCTGCCCAACCTAGCGTTGAGCGCCGCGAGGTTCGTTTCCAGATGTTCGGAAAGCTGCATGGTCCCATCCCCCTTTTGCAGTAGGATACCCGCCGCCGCGCCGGTTATTCCCGCAGGAGGTGTTCCGCCTTGAAGCTCTTAATCGTTCGCACCGTTTTGATCTATCTCTGCGTCCTGTTTGCCATGCGGCTGATGGGCAAACGCCAGCTGGGTGAGCTGCAGCCGGAAGAGCTGGTCTCGACCATCCTCATCTCCAATCTGGCGTCCATCTCCATCGAATCGGAGGAAGTCCCCGTGACCGCCAGCCTCATCCCGCTCTTCCTCATTGCGGCGCTGGAGCTTCTGGGGTCCATCCTCAGCTTCCAGAGCCAGAAATTTTTCAATCTGATGTCCGGCCGGCCCAAAACGGTCATTCTGGATGGGCAGATCGATCAGAATGCCCTGCGCACTCTGCGGCTGACGACGGCTGACCTGATGGAGGCCCTGCGCGGCAAGGATGTCTTTGACCCACGGGATGTCTCCTACGCCGTTGTGGAGACGAACGGCAGTCTTTCGGTGGCGCTGCGCCCCGAAAAAGAGCCTGCCACCCTCTCCGACCTGGCACTCAAGGTCCAGCATAGTCAGGCGACCATCCCCTTTGTGCTGGATGGGCAAGTGCTGGACGACAACCTCCACTGGTGCGGCAAGGACCACGCCTGGCTGGAACGGACGGCACAGGCCAATACCCTGCTGGTGGAGGAGATCCTGCTTCTGATCGGCAACGACACCGAAGATTACTTTCTGCTGAAGAAAGAGCCGCGCCGCACGGCCCGCCCGCTCAGAAAGGAGGACGCATGAAACGCATCTACGCCTGCCTCGGCATCGTGGCTGCCCTGCTCGCGGTGGCCTTTTACAGCAGCTTCCGGGTGCAGATGTTCGCCGAAGACATCTCCGGCGACATCGACCATGCGATGGAAGCCATCCGGGAAGACGACCTGACCGGGGCCCGTCAGGCCCTTGCCGAAGGAGCCGACCTCTGCGACCGGATGCGTGAAGGGATGAACCACCTGCTCAAAACGGAAGACTTCACCGAACTAGAAGCGGCCCTCCGCGCCGCCGACGGCCATCTGGAATGGAACGCCCCCGAAGAAGCGTTCGGGGAGCTGCGCCGCGCTCAGGTCCAGGTCGAAACGCTGGCCTGGCTCGCCCGGCGCATCCTCTGAGGCAATTCAGCATTTCGCATAATCAAGCTTATGCGAACGATCTGCTGCAACGAAAAAGCGCACAGCCCTGCCGCCCAAATCCAGGCGGAGGCTGTGCGCTTTTTTGAAGGATTTTCTTACTTTTTCCGGTCGCCCATCAGCTTTTGCAGCTCGGTGAAAAAGCTCTCGACGTCGGCAAACTGCTGGTAGACCGACGCAAAGCGGACATAGGCCACTTCGTCGATCTTTTTCAGCTCCTGCATGGTCAGCTCGCCGATGCGGACGCTGGTCACTTCCCGGTCGTAGGAGCTCATCAGCGTCTGCTCAATGCTGCTGACGGCACGTTCCAGCGACTCGTAGCTGACCGGGCGCTTGGCGCAGGCGCGCAGCATGGCGTTGAGCACCTTCTGCCGGTCAAAGGGTTCGCGGGAATTATCCTTTTTGATGACGATCAGCGGGACCGTCTCCACCACCTCATAGGTCGTGAACCGCATGTGGCAGCGCAGGCACTCCCGGCGGCGGCGGATGCGCTCGCCATCTTCGGTCGGGCGGGAATCGATGACCTTGGATTCTTCATCGCCGCAATAGGGACATTTCATGGTTTGTTCCTCCTGATTTGGTCATGTTCACGTTCGGGCGAAGCTCACGCTTTCTTTTTGCCGGTCTTGCGCTCGCTCCACAGCACCCACGCGGAAGTGGACACGCACAGCGAGGTGTAAACACCACTGATCATGCCCATCATCAGCGGGAACGCAAAGGTGAAGATGCTGTCCAGGCCGTAGAGTTTGGAGATGATGCACATCACGCCCAGCGCCATCACGGTGGTGACGGTGGTGATGATGGTGCGACGGGCCGACTGGTTGACTGAGTGGTTGACCAATTCTTCGAAGGAGGTCTTCTTCTCCATCAGGGTGCGGTTCTCGCGGATGCGGTCGTACACGACGACGGTATCGTTGATGGAGTAGCCCAGAATGGTCAGCATGGCAGCGATGAAGTTGCCGTCCAGCGGGGTGCGCAGCAGCACGAAGGTGCCAAACACGACCATCAGGTCGTTCAGCAGGGCCAGAACGGCCATCATGCCGCCGGTCAGGCCGCCGATCTTCTGGAAACGGAAGCCGATATACAGCAGGATGAGCACCAGCGCAAAGAGAACGGCGACCAGACTCTTCTGCAGGAACTTGGTACCCATGGCCGCGCTGACGTTGCTCAGCGACAACTGAACGAAGCCGTTGTCCGGATAGGTCTCGTTCAGGGAATCCAGCAGGTTCTCCACCTGATCGGTGGTCACAGTCTCGTTGCCGGGCATGGAGATCTTCAGGGTCTGCTCCCCGGTGGCGACGTTCTCGCCGGTCTGGAGGGTCAGGTCCTTGCTGCCCAGTGCGGCAGAAGCAGTCTTCTGCACATCGGCCGTGGTGAACTCGCCCTCATAGCTCAGGGTGATCATCGCACCGCCGGTGAACTCGGTATCCAGCCGGACGCCAAACACCACCGCGCAGAGCAGGATGACTGCCATCAAGCAGGAGGAAATGGTCAGGAAACGCTTGCGCAGGCTCACAAAGTCGATGGGCTTCTTCTCCGCAGGCTCCTTGCCGGGGCGGTCTGCGCCGTAGAGCCAGGGGTCGCGCAGGGCCTTGATGGCCGCTGCCCCGCGGATCATCACGCGGGTGGCGAAGACGCCGAACACGAAGTTGAGCAGCACACCGGTAAGCAGCGTGTAGCCGAAGGCATAGATGGTGCCCGCAGTGGACGGGCCAAAGGCAAAGAAGACGAAGTGGAGCATCTTTGCAAAGAAACCGTCCGAGGGGCCGAAGGCCCCCATCAGCACGACCGCCACGATGACGATGGTCACGTTGCCATCGATGATGGGCGTCAGGCCGCGGGCAAAGCCGCTCTTGAGGGCACCATCCAGAGACTTGCCGCTGCGCAGCTCTTCCTTGATGCGCTCGGCGGTGATGACGTTGGCGTCCACACCCATGCCGATGGCCAGGATGATGCCGGCGATACCGGGCAGCGTCAGGGTGAAGCTCTCAAACACCGAGAAATAACCGGAGACGAAGGCCAGCGTAGCCGCCACCTGACCGGCCAGTGCGATGCAGGCCAGGAAACCGGGCAGACGGTACAGCGCCGTCATCAGGACCACGATGAGGGCAAAAGCGATGAGACCGGCCAGCACCATGGCGCTCAGGCTGTTCTCGCCCAGACTGGGGCTGATGGTAGAGTAGCTGTCCACGGTCAGCGCAAAGGGCAGCGAGCCGGAGTTGATCTGGCGGGCCATCTTGACGACATCGTCCTGCGTAAAGGGGTTGGATGCCGAGCTTGTGATGATGGCAGCACCATCGGTAATGGCCGCATGGACCGTGGCCGTGCTGACATTCTCGTCATCCAGCCAGATGCTGATGGTGCCGCTGCTCTGGTAGAGCCGGGTGGTGGCATCGCCAAAGGCTTTGGCACCCGCATCGGTGAACTTGAGGGCCACATAATACTCCGAAGAGCTGCCGCTCACCGGGCCGTACTGCGCCGCTGCGCTCTCGACCATGGAGCCGTCCAGGATCAGCTCCCCGTCCGCACTGCTCCCCTCCCGGAAGGTCAGGTAGGCGGTGGTGCCGATCTCTTCGATGGCAGCTTCGGGGTCGAAATCCGTCTCGCCGGACTGCCACGGAAATTCGAGGATCAGACGGTCGGAATCGTAGTCCACATACAGCTTGTAGTCGGTCACGTTCAGACCGACCAGACGGTTCTCAATGACGAGCTGCGCGGCGTCCAGCTGCTCATCGGTGGCATCGTAGCCGTCCGAGGGTGCAAACGTCACGTTGACGCCGCCCTTGATATCCACGCCGAAGCGGATATCCTGTGCGCCCTTGATATAGGTCCGGGTCACATCGCCATATCGGACCGCAACGCCGAAGAATGCCGTGTAGACAAACGCCGCGATCAGAAGCACTGTGACAACAAGCTGCCATGCTTTGCCTTTCGTCTTCATAAAAATCGGGAAACCTCCAAAATATAATAAACCTCCGCCGTGCGGCAGAGTTCCGCCGCACGGGGAGATCTTCAACAACGGGGACGCTTACGCTTCCTGATCCGCAAGCAGCTTTTCCACGGTGGCCAGCTTTACGCAGACGCACAGCAGGTCCGAAGCGGTCTCCACCTCGTCCAGGCTGGGATAGGTGGGCGCAATGCGCAGATGGGAATCATCCGGGTCTTTGTGGTAGGGGTAAGCGGAACCGGCACCCGTCAGGGTCAGGCCGCACTCCTTGCACAGAGCTGCCACACGCTTGGCACAGCCGGGCATCACATACAGGCTGATGAAGTAGCCGCCCTTGGGGTTGGTCCAGTGGGCAATGTCGCCGCATGGGGTCAGTTCCTCGGAGAAGGCCGTCTTCACTGCATCGAAGCAGGGGATCAGGCGGCGGCGGTGCTTGGCCATGTGGGCCAGGACGCCTTCCTTGTTCTTCAGGAAACGAACGTGGCGCAGCTGGTTCATCTTATCGTAGCTGATGATCATGACCGAGAAGCGCTTGCAGATGTACTTCATGGAGTTCTCGCTGCAGGCGATCGCGGAGACGCCTGCACCGGGGAAGGTGATCTTGCTGGTGGAGGTGAACATGAAGACGCGGTCCTGTGTGCCGTACTTCTTGCACTCGTTCAGCAGAACGGGGGTCTCGATGATCTCATCGGTCAGGTGGTGGACGATGTAGGCCTCATCCCAGAAGATCTTGAAATCGGGAGCGGCCGTCTTCATCTTAGCAAAACGCTCGATCGTTTCGTCGCTGTAGGTGTAGCCGTCGGGGTTGGAATACTGCGGCACACACCAGATGCCCTTGATGGTGTCATCCTCGGCCACCAGCTTCTCGACCACATCCATATCGGGGCCGTTCGGGGTCATGGGCACACTGATGAGTTCAAAGCCGAACTCCTCGGTGATGGCAAAGTGGCGGTCATAGCCGGGCACCGGGCAGAGGAACTTGCGCTTTTCCACCTGAGACCAGGGGCAGGGAGACTCAGGGAAGCCGAACACATAGCCAATGTTGATGAGGTTGTACATCAGCTGCAGGCTGGAGTTGCCGCCCACGAAGACTTCTGCGGGCTTGACGCCGAAGACATCCGCAAACAGGACGCGGGCCTCATGCAGACCCTCCAGGTCACCGTAGTTGCGGGCGTCGGTGCCGGCATCGGTGGTATAATCGGTCATCTGCAGCAGGCCCATGGCCAGATCCATCTGGTGAGGGCCGGGCTTGCCGCGGGCCATATTCAGCTTCAGGCCCATTGCCTGAAAGTTTTTGTACTGCTCTTCCAGTTTTGCCTTTTCGGCTACGAGTTCGTCGCGGTTCATCTCAAAATAATTTGCCATTGAAAACACACTCCTTTATCGTACTTCCTGTTCCCACAGTGTCCGCGCCGGGCTTTGAAAAGAAGCTTCCTGCCAGAGAGAGCCGCAGCCCAGCCGTCCAGACTTTAATATTATAGCTCATATCTGCTCTTAAAACAAGCATATCTCAAAAAAAGCCCCGCCAAAAGTCATAGCTTTCAGCGGGGCAGCGGCCTGGAGCAGCCTGCCGGACGGGCAGATCAGCTCAGGGACGTCTGATTCTTATAGCGCTTGCGGACCGCGCCGTATTCCAGCTTCGGTTCGCCGCCCTCGACGGTGTCCGCATCAATGGTCACGCGGATGATGGTGGCATCGCTGGGCACCTTGTACATAATGGGCATCAAGATGCTTTCCATCACGCTGCGCAGGCCGCGCGCACCGGTCTTGCGCTCGATGGTCTTGCGGGCGATCGCATGGAGAGCCTCATCGGTGATCTCCAGCTCCACGCTGTCCATGTTGAGCAGCTCTTTGTACTGCTTGACCAGGCTGTTGCGGGGCTCCTTGAGCACACGGACCAGAGCGTCCTCGTCCAGATCATCCAGCACGGTGATGACCGGCAGACGGCCGATCAGCTCCGGGATGAGGCCGAACTTGACCAGATCGTGCGGCTCCACCTTGCGCAGCAGCGCCTTCTGGGCATCGTCGGAGTTGTCCTTCAGGGAGCTGCCGAAGCCCAGTGCGGACTTATCGGTGCGGCGCTGGATGTACTTGTCCAGGCCGTCAAAGGCACCGCCGCAGATGAAGAGGATGTTGGTGGTGTCGATCTGGATGAACTCCTGCTGGGGGTGCTTGCGGCCGCCCTGGGGCGGGACATTGCTGACCGTGCCTTCCAGGATCTTCAGCAGGGCCTGCTGCACACCCTCGCCACCCACATCGCGGGTGATGGAGGGGTTCTCGCTCTTGCGGGTGATCTTGTCGATCTCATCAATGTAGATGATGCCGATCTGTGCCTTCTGCACATCAAAATCGGCCGCCTGGATGAGCTTGAGCAGGATGTTCTCGACGTCCTCGCCGACATAGCCTGCCTCGGTGAGGGTGGTGGCATCCGCGATGGCGAAGGGCACCCCCAGCATCTTGGCCAGCGTCTGGGCCAGCAGGGTCTTGCCGACACCGGAGGGGCCAAGGAGCAGGACGTTGGACTTTTGCAGCTCCACGTCCGAGCCCTTGCCGCTCAGGATGCGCTTGTAGTGGTTGTAGACAGAGACCGCCAGCACACGCTTGGCCTCGTCCTGCCCGATGACATACTGGTCCAGGCCGTCTTTGATTTCCTCCGGGGTCAGAATGTTGACCGAGAGGTCGTCCGCAGCCTGCACATGGGCGCGGCTTGCATTGCCGCGGCTGGGGCGGTTCGAGCCCGGATGCTCCGGCTTGTCCGCGAGCAGGTCGTAACACAGGCCGATGCACTCGCTGCAGATGTTGACGCCGGGGCCGATGATCATCCGCTCCACTTCGTCCTGATGCTTACCGCAGAAGCTGCAAACCAGATCTTTTTCGTTTTTGTCTCTGCCGGAATTGTTGTTTGCCATAGCCGTTTTTCCTTATTCTGGGTCGTCAGACGCAGCGGGGTTCTCCCCTGCTGCGCCGATTGGTTTCAGCGATCCCTCAGCGGTGGGTGATGACCTCATCGATCAGGCCGTATTCCTTTGCTTGCTGCGCAGACATATAGTTGTCGCGCTCGGTATCCAGCTGGAGCTTTTCCAGCGGCTGGCCGGTATACTCGCTCAGCATCCGGTTCATCTTATCGCGGATATAGACCATGTGCTCGGCATGGATCTTGATATCCGTGGTCTGGCCGGAAAGGCCGCCGCCCTGACCGCCTGCGATGAGGGGCTGGTGGATCATGATCTCGGCGTTGGGCAGCGCAAAGCGCTTGCCCTTGGTGCCACTGGCCAGCAGGAACGCGCCCATGGAGGCTGCCATGCCCATGCAGATGGTGGAGA
>OHON01000432.1_pt1 | contig 19886 bp, 19 predicted proteins | sample 1569831 | NCBI WGS metagenome assembly OHON01 (sample SAMEA3879512, study PRJEB24766) | human gut metagenome | biome: human-associated habitat; feature: feces | place: USA | collected 1985/1987
CCAGGATTGCTCCGATGCGGATATTGTAGCCGTATGTGCCGGTGTGGCGCAAAAGCCGGGAGAATCCAGGATCGATCTGCTGCAAAGGAACACGGAAGTATTTCAGTCCATTGTCGGGCCGGTCGTGGCTTCCGGATTTAAGGGGATTTTCCTAGTCGCCACCAATCCAGTAGATGTGATGGCTCATGTGACGCAAGCGCTGTCCGGCTTTGACGACCATCGTGTGTTGGGAACCGGCACAGCTCTGGATACCGCCCGCCTGAGGTACCTTCTGGGAGAATATTTTTCCGTAGACCCGCGAAACGTTCACGCATATGTCATGGGCGAACACGGAGATAGTGAGTTTGTGCCCTGGTCCCAGGCTATGGTTGCCACCAAGCCGATTTTGGATATTTTCCGCAGCCGTGGGGTAACGGATTATCAGAAGGATTTGGACCATATCAGCGAAGAAGTGAGAAACGCAGCGCAAAAGATTATTTCCGCGAAAAAGTCCACTTACTATGGAATCGGAATGGCGATGGTCAGGATTACCCGGGCAATTCTAGGCGACGATCACAGTGTTTTGACGGTTTCCTCAATGCTTCACGGGGAGTACGGGGAACGAGACGTATACGCCGGAACCCCTTGTATCGTCAGCCGGGACGGAGTGAAACGGACGGTAGAGCTTACCTTAACCCCGGAGGAACGAGAAAAGCTTCATGACTCCTGTGAACTGCTGCGGTCCGTGTACCGGGACATCCGGGGCGTCTAATGAAAATTTTGAAACCTCCTCCTTTTCATAGCGGAAATATGAAAGGAATTTTGGTTGTAAAAATAAAAAACGGAACCAGTCATCTTCTCCCAAAACGGTACAGCCGTCAGGCTGTACCGTTTTTTGACTGTCATTCGAAAACTCCCGGCAGAGCCGGCGGAGACACCCGCTGAAAAGCTTTCGCAATATACATTGGGCGAAAGAGGGGTGTAAACAGCAATCTTCGATGACAGCCAAGCCGCCGTTAGGATGGCGGCTCCCGTTTATGGACCGCGGGGCAAGCGGTGTAAGATAAGGAAATTTCAATGGCCTTAAGGAGCTTGCCGTCAATAGGGCGTTATAGAGTCTAAGCAAAATACCGTCTTACCGGTGGTTATGACTATTCGCCGAAAATTACTTTCCCTTGGGAGACATATTGTGTTATGAATTAGGATAAGAATGGTAGTGGAAATTAATAACGGCAGAATTTGTGCAAGGTGGTGCGTCAGCATGTATGTGGTCATAAAGGGGAAGAAGCTGATTGGAGCTGCGCTGTGCCTGATTATTGTGGCAGCGGCTGTGATCAGTTGGATCGGTTTTTCCAATCGGGACGATGGGGCAGTGGAGGCTGCGGCATCCAACGATAATTGGGGCTTGTCCTTCCAGGAGGAGGGGAAAACCCCGGTCGGCAACGCTACGCCAGAGTTTTTGAAGCAGTATAACGCCTATTTCTGCGGGAACAGTGAGGATAAAAAAATTTATTTGACCTTCGACTGCGGATATGAAAACGGGTACACGCCGGCAATCCTGGATGCGCTGGAAAAGCATAACGTAAAAGCCGCTTTTTTCGTAGTGGGCAATTATCTGGAGACCAGCCCTGACTTAGTGAAGCGAATGGTGGAGGAGGGACATATTGTGGGAAATCATACCTACCATCATCCTGATATGTCGCAAATTTCAGATCCAGCCTCCTTTCAGGAGGAAATTACCAGCTTGGAGAAAAAGTATCAGGAAATTACAGGACTTGAGATGCAAAAATTTTACCGTCCTCCTCAGGGAAAATACAGCGAAAGCAACCTGAAAATGGCCCAGGAATTAGGTTATCAGACGGTTTTCTGGAGCCTCGCGTATGTGGATTGGTACGTAGATCAGCAGCCTACGCAGGAGGAGGCCTATGCTAAGCTGCTGCCGAGAATCCATCCGGGAGCGGTGGTTCTGCTGCACAGCACATCAAAAACCAATGCGGAAATCCTAGATGACCTGTTGACCAAGTGGGAGCAGGAAGGATATACCTTTGGTACTCTTAATGAGCTTTGCGGATAAAACGGAGGAGCATGGGGAAAGAAAAACAGCTTAAACATGAGAATACAGGGATGCGGGGAAAATGCTGGACATTTCCCCCGCATCCCTATTTTTCAGATGGAGCTTGTGAAAGTTAACTATAAATTCCAGGCTTTTTGACCGATATTCTTCGCTTGTTTTGCGTGTGTGAATAATATTTCAATATCTTGTTTGTTTTTACAGGAATTTGTTAAATAGAACGTGAAAAATCTGTATACTTAACACTTGTTTTCTTGAGAGCGATTCAGTATAATAAAATGAGAAATTTCGAGGAGGCACTATGAAATTATGAAAATGAAAAAAATTCTGGCCGCGGCGATGGCTGCGGCACTGTTGACCGGAACCCTTGCGATGGGCGGCTGTTCTTCTGACAGCGGAAAGCTGGTCATGGTTACTGAAGCCGGCTTTGCCCCCTATGAGTATTACGACGGTGAAGCGGTTGTCGGCGTAGACGTGGACATTGCCAAGGAAATCGCCGCCGCGATGGGCAAGGAGCTGGAGGTCCGCGACATCGCTTTTGATTCTCTGATTAATGAGGTTCAGTCTGGTAAGGCTGATTTTGCCGCTGCTGGGCTGTCCGTTACCCCTGAGCGCGAGGAGCAGGTGGATTTCACCATTAATTACGCTACCTCTAAGCAGGTTATCGTTGTTCGCCAGGACAACACCGAGATCACCGGACCGGATGATGTGAACGGCAAAACAGTTTCCGTTCAGCTGGGCACCGTAGCCGATACGGCGGTTTCCGACAAAGAGGATTATCCGGACTGCACCGTGATCCAGCAGAAGAAATACCTGGCTGCCGCGGAGGATGTGAAATCCGGAAAAGCCGATTGCTTGGTCATGGACGAGCTTCCTGCCCAAGAACTGGTAAAGGCGAATCCTGAATTGAAGATTCTGGATGAGGAACTGTTTACCGACGTTTACAGCATGGCTGTCCAAAAGGGCAACACCGAACTGCTGGATAAAATCAACGAGGTGCTCCAGAAGCTGATGGACGAGGGCAAGATTGAAGAATTTACCATGAATCATATTGCCGCGTCTGGAGAAGCGGCGGAATAAAGGAAAGGACGGGCTGCCATTTTGGATTGGCTTTCTCAAATCGGACAGTGGTTTGTCTCCGCCTGGAATTGGATTGCGGATTCGGTGTATAAATCCATTGTCGCGGATAATCGATATGTCTTTTATTTGACAGGCTTAGGAAATACCCTGTTGATTTCTTTAATGGCAGTGGTAATCGGTATTACTCTGGGCGTTTTGATTGCGGTCGTGGTAAACGCCGCCAAGGCCAATCCACGGCTCAATTGGGCAAAAAAAATCTGCAGCCTTTATGTTACGGTTATCCGGGGAACTCCTGTGGTTCTCCAGCTGATGATCATTTACTACATAATTTTCCGGTCTGTGCAGATCCCGCAGATTGTGGTCGGCGGTTTGGCTTTCGGCTTAAATTCGGCCGCTTATATTTCTGAGATCATCCGCAGTGGAATCGAGTCTATCGACCGGGGACAAATGGAGGCCGCCCGCTCTCTTGGTTTAAGCAGGGGAAAGGCGATGCGTCTGATTATTCTGCCTCAGGCGGTCAAAAATATTTTGCCTGCCCTGGGCAATGAGTTTGTCACGCTGGTCAAGGAAACGTCTGTGGCTGGTTATATTGGTTTGAGAGATCTGACCAAGGCGTCCGATATCGTGGCTTCCCGCACCTATGATTACTTCGTCCCATTGATTTTGGCGGCTTGCGTCTATTTGGTGATCGTTTTGGGCTTAACCAAGCTGGTTCGTATGTTCGAGAGGAGGCTGGCGCAAAGTGATTACCGTTAAAAACCTGCATAAAAGCTTTCATGGAACCGATGTTTTAAAGGGAATTAACGAGACGATTCACAAAGGGGAAAAGGTTGTGGTAATCGGTCCTTCCGGTTCCGGAAAATCTACCTTTCTGCGCTGCTTGAATCTATTGGAGACTCCCACGGAAGGCGAGGTATGGGTAGAAGGCAATAATATCACCGCTCCGAAAACCGACATTGATAAGGTGCGTCAGAAAATGGGGATGGTTTTTCAGCATTTTAATTTGTTCCCTCATCTGACGGTGAAGAAAAATATTACTCTGGCGCCTACAACCCTGAAGCTGCAAACCGAAGAAGAGGCCGGCGAAAATGCTATGCGTTTGCTGAAGCGCATTGGCTTAGAGGAAAAAGCGGATTCCTATCCTAACCAGCTTTCCGGAGGCCAGAAGCAGAGAATCGCGATTATTCGCGCCTTGGCTATGAATCCGGATGTGATGCTGTTTGACGAGCCTACCTCTGCGCTGGATCCTGAGATGGTCGGTGAGGTACTGGCGGTTATGAAGCAGCTTGCCGCAGACGGCATGACCATGGTCATCGTGACCCATGAGATCGGTTTTGCCAGAGAAGTGGCTACCCGAGTTCTATTTATGGATAACGGAGTAATCACGGAACAGGCTCCGCCGGAGGAGTTTTTTGCCCACCCCAAGAATCCCAGGCTTCAAGATTTTTTGGCGAAAACGTTATAGTAAAAAGAAAGAAAATCCCCAGGTCGAAAAAAGACCTGGGGATTTTTGCATGACCACCTACAGCTTTCCTGTTAAGGAGAAAAGCAAGCCTTTCCTTTTATCCGCCTTTTAACTGTCCAATCTCGGTTTCGGGATAAGCTAACCGGCAAAGAAAATCTGTGAATGTAGGGGGATGATAGCCTGCGGATTTCGCGTAAATATGAAAATTGCTAAAGATAGTTGGTTTCCGTGAAAATCAAAAGTTATTTAAGCATTTTTTGCATGGTTTCGGCGTTGTGTTTTTGAAGACTTTTGTGATCTAAAATGTGCGCTTCTTTGTTAAAAAAGTCGAATTTTCCCATGAAAGGAGCGGGACAAAGGAGTGAGAATTTTATCATGGACAGGGCTCCGTCAAAATCACAAAAAAAAGCCTGAAAAAAAGAATTTCTTTGGTATTTACATTTTGCCGATTATCGTTTAATATGATTTCGATTTTAGAATATATTTATTTCAAATTCGTGACAGAGGAGGCATTTCCTTGGTAAAGGATATGACAGTCGGCAGCCCGACAAGATTGTTGGTTGGCTTCTCAGTCCCTATGATTATTGGAAATATTTTTCAGCAGTTTTATAGTATGGTGGACGCTATTGTGGTGGGAAAATTCGTAGGTGTAGACGCTTTAGCGGCCATCGGAGCCACAGGCTCTTTTAACTATTTGATTTTAGGGTTTGTCATCGGCTTGACCTCAGGCTTTTCTGTTATTATCGCTCAGAGATTCGGAGCGGGGGACGAAGCCGGCGTAAAGCGGGCTACAGCGATGAGTGTTTTGCTGAGTGCGGCTATTACGGTGATTATTACCGCTGTCAGTATGCTTTTGACAGAGCCTGTTCTGGCTGTCATGCAGACCCCGGAAAATATTATGCAGGATGCCTGCGGATATATGTACGTTATTTTTGGAGGAACCGCGGCAACATTATTTTTTAATTTGGTGTCCTCGGTGCTGAGGGCTTTGGGCGATAGTAAAACTCCGCTGTATATTCTGGTAGTGGCTTCCATTTTAAATGTGCTTCTGGATCTTCTGTTTGTGCTGAAATACAATATGGGGGTTATTGGAACAGCTTACGCAACTGTTATCGCGCAAGCCATTTCCTGCATTTTATGCGTGATATACATCATCTGCAAGCTGCCGATTCTCCGCCTGAAGAGATCGGATTTTGATTTTAACGGCGCTTCCTGCCTCCAGCTTTTGAAAATGGGACTGCCTACCGGCGGATGCGCTTCTGTGACCGGTATCGGAGGTGTAGTGCTGCAGGGAGCCATCAACGGCTTTGGCAGCGATGTTGTGGCGGCGTTTACCTCGGGAGGCAGAGTGGAGAACCTGATGATTCAGCCTGCTTATTCCTTTGGTATGGCCAGCGCAGCTTATGTGGGCCAAAACCTGGGCGCCAGGAAGATGGATAGAATTCAGGCCGGGGTTCGAAAAAGTGTCGTAATCTGTATAGTGATTTGTGTCGCGCTTGGTTTAGTGGAAATTTTGTTTGGCGAATATTTGGTGCAAATTTTTGTTTCCGGGGAAGAGACGGTAGTGATTTATTATGCGAAATACTATTTAATTGTCTCTGGTATTTTTCTTCCCGTGCTGGCTCTGTTAAATATCTATCGCAATGCGGTGCAAGGCTTAGGAAATGGGATGATCCCCTTATTGTGCGGTGTACTGGAGCTAGTGAGCCGAGTGGGGGTAGCATGGTTCTTGGTGGAGCCCTTGGGCTATTTGGGGGTTTGCTTGGCGAGCCCCGTAGCTTGGTTTACCGCTTTCCTTTTGTCAGGAGTTTATTTTTATAAAATTCTAAGGAATCTAAGGTCAGATCCCAGCCTGACGCATGGTTGATGGAAATATCGCCCTCTTTTTCTAAAGGGGGCTTTTCTTTTGTGCTGATTTGTGGCAAAATAGGAAATAGTTCTTGAAAACTGGAAAAGCGTGAGGAACCTAGGCTTTGAAACAATAACAGGAAGCCTTGTGATACAAAGGAGGAGCTATCTTGCGGCAGGAATGGAAAATAAAAGACCGTTTATTGAAGTTTCATCACAAAACCTTGATTATGGGCGTTTTAAACGTAACGCCGGACTCCTTTTCCGATGGAGGAAGCTATCCTACCGTGGCTTCGGCTGTTGAAAGAGCCTTAGAAATGGAACGGCAAGGCGCCGATATCATCGATATCGGCGGAGAATCCACCCGGCCGAATTATACTCCTGTAGGCGTCCAAGAGGAGATCGAGCGGGTGCTGCCAGTGATTGAGGAACTGCGGGCAAGAACCAGCCTTCCCATTTCCATCGATACCATGAAGTCGGACGTAGCCCGGGCAGCGGTAAACGCTGGAGCGGATATTATCAATGATGTATGGGGAATGCAGAGGGATCCGGATATGGCCAGAGTCGCTGGAGAAACTGGCTGCGGCGTTATCATTGGACATAACCGGGAATGTACCGGAACAGTGGACACAGTATTCGCCCAGATGTACGGCTTTTTTGAGACGGGAATCCGCCGGCTGTTGAGCCGGGGTGTGGAACGGGATAAAATCTGTATCGATCCAGATATCGGATTTGGAAAGACCTATGAGGAAAATTTATATATTTTAAAGCATTTGGATTGGCTGGAAAGCTTTCAGCTCCCTATTTTGCTGGGAACCTCCAGAAAATCAGTGATTGGCCTAACGCTGGATCTCCCGGCCTCGGAACGGCTGGAGGGGACGATTGCCACCTGTGTCCTGGGGGCCCGGCAGGGGGCCAATATCGTCCGGGTTCATGATGTAAAAGAAGTGGCCCGCGCAATGAAAATGACAGATGCGGTTCTGTATCAGGAGGGATAAACGGTGTTTACCATTTATTTAAAAGGTGTAAAGGTGTTTGCTTACCATGGGGTTAATCCGGAGGAAAACCGTGACGGACAGTATTTTTACTTGGATGTGACGGCAAAAACCGTAACCCAGGCAAAGGAGTTAGAGGATCATCTGGAAAACACCGTCAGCTATGCGGCCATCAATAAATTGCTGCTGAAGGAAGCTACGGAAAATACGTTCCAGCTCATCGAGAGCCTGGCGAGCCATTTAGCGGATAAAATCCTGGAGAGCTTTTTGCCGATTTATTGGGTATCGGTTACGGTAAATAAGCCCCACGCCCCTATGCGGGGAGAGTTTGAAAATGTCAGCGTTACTTATGAGCTTCAGCGGCCGATGGAGCATCAGGTGTATTTGTCCTTGGGCTCTAATTTGGGAAAACGGGAAGAAAACCTGAAAAAAGCTGAGGAACTGCTGAACGGCCATCCCTGTATTCAGGTGATGTCCGTATCCTCCTATTATGAGACAGAGCCTATGGGCTATTTGAACCAAGGAGCGTTTTTAAACTGCTGCTTCAAGATTTTGACAAGCTTAAGTCCTTGTCAGCTGCTGGAGGTAACCCAGGGCATTGAAAAGCAAATGAAGCGGGTCAAGGTTATTGTGAACGGCCCCAGAATTATCGATTTGGATATTTTGCTTTTCGATCAGGAGCAGGTAAAGCGGCCAAGCTTAGAAATTCCCCACCCGCGTATGATGGGACGCCGTTTTGTCCTGACGCCTTTGCTGGAGATTTATGACGGCGAAGATGAGCTGGCAGAGGAATTTAGAAGGAAGAACGAGGCGCTGACAGAAAGCGTTGAGCTCTGGAAGCCCCGGATTTCATAAGAGAAGAGAGGGAAAACCATGCTGTCCATTGAGCGCCATGAGCAGATCCTACAGATTCTGATGGAGAAAAAGTCCGTCACCGTGGGAGAGCTTTCCAAAACCATGTTTGTCAGCGACGCTACGATTCGCCGGGATCTTTCCCAAATGGAAAAGGAAGGGCTGATCAAGCGGAGCCACGGCGGGGCGGTGCTCTTTGAGTCAACCAACGACGAGACCTCTATCCTCATGCGGGAACAGGAAAATATCAAGCAAAAAAAGATCATTGCGGAAATCGCGCTGAAATTTATCAAAAATCATGACACCTTATTTGTGGATTCCAGTTCTACGGCAGGAATCGTAATCCCGCTTTTGAAAAACTTTAAGTACATTTCGGTGATTACCAATGGAATAAAAAATTCCTTATATCTGTCTCAGAATACGGACGCCAAAATTTATATCGCCGGCGGAGTGGTCAATAACCGCTCTAATTCCATTGTGGGGATGGATACGCTGGACTATTTGGGAAAAATGAACGCCGATGTATCCTTGGTTTCCTGCAGCGGCATCAGCCTGGAAAACGGCGTTACAGAGTCATCCTATGAACAAAGCCATATTAAGAGGGTCATGATCCGCAATTCCAAAGTTAAGCTGGTTTTATGTGACAGCTCAAAATTTGACAGTACGTATCTTTGCCGTTCCTTAGGGCTTGAGGAGATCGACTATCTGATTACGGATCAAAAGCCCAGGGAGGAGTACCTGCAAAAAGCGGAGGCTTGCGGCTGTAAGATTTTATATCCGGAAAAGCTTTAGCTCTTGGACTGACGGCCTGACAAAGGGAATGTCCTTTTCGTCTGCGCCGTTATTCTTGTGAATACCAAAAGACGTTTTTTTGAAAGCGCTTTTCGCGTGTGGTGCCGGAAGGTTATTCCGAACGGGACAGAGACGCCGGCCCTGTGAGGCGGTCATATCCAAGGGCACTGCCGGCGGCTATGGCGACAAGAAAGCTTCGTCGGCCTTGCCCCTGGATTTTTCAACCAAAGGAAGAAAAGCTCCGCCTTTGCGAAAAAGGAAGGAGCTTTTTCCAAATCTGTCCGGATCTATTTTTAGGAAAGAAGAGGGAGAATACCCATGAACTATATCAACGTGGAAAAGGGATGCTTTTGCCGCAGGCCGAACCGTTTTATAGCCGAGGTGCAGCTGGGAGACGGGATTGCGGTATGTCATGTGAAAAATACCGGCCGGTGCCGGGAACTGCTTGTTCCCGGGGCGGAAGTATACTTACAGCGGGAGGATAACCCCAAACGGAAAACCAAATATTCCCTGATCCATGTGCAAAAAGGGGAAAGGCTTATCAACATTGATTCCCAGGCTCCAAACCGTATCGCTGGGGAATGGCTGCCTCAAAGCGGCTTGTTTCCCGAGGATACGGTGTTTTTGCCGGAAAAAGCCTTTGAAAATTCCAGGTTCGATTTTTACTTTGAGCATGGAACGGCCAAAGGTTATCTGGAGGTAAAAGGGGTTACCCTGGAGGAAAACGGCGTGGTTTCCTTTCCAGACGCTCCTACCAAGAGGGGAGAAAAGCACCTCCGGGAACTGATTCGCTGTAGGAAGCAAGGGCTGGAAGCGTATGTTTTATTTGTAGTGCAGATGTCCCGCGTCCGTTATTTTACCCCGAATAAAAAGAACGACCCGGCCTTTGCTCAGGCGCTGAGAGAGGCTTACGAAAGCGGCGTCACCGTACTTGCGATGGATTGCCTGGTGGAGCCGGAAAAGGTGGCGATCCACAGGCCGGTGGAAATTCGGTTTTAGGTTTTAAGCCTTTGCGGAAGCAAAGAAGGCTTTTCCGCCGCATTATGAGCTGAAAGCTCCTCGATACCGTCACGCTGGGCTTGCAGCTCCGGATAAAGCTCTTCAAACTCGGTCATGTGCTTCCAGTAGCGCTTCGGCATATGGGTCATACGGCATTTGTGATTGCGCCGCCCCGGCACCTCGATGGTGTCGTAGAACATTTTCCAGAGCGCCCGATAAAAAAATTCATCCGCGCTGGCCTTTGGTACGATCAATTCCTCCAGAGGGAGAATCGCGAAGTCATAAGGACGGTATACTAAGGCCATATGGTGGGTTTCATCAAAGATTAGAAACTGTTCCTCGGGAAAGCGCTCGCAGAAGTGTTGTGCGATCATCGGCAGTACCTGGTTTTTTGGCTCGATCCGAGAAATTAGAGTGTCGTTATGCTCGGAAAACCGAAGGAACTCCTTCATGTAATGGCTTTCATTTTCTAAGTTTTTTACAGCGTTGAATAAAGGCGCCAGCTTTTCGTGGGAGATCATGGTCATTACCGAGGGGCCAAAGTGGAACCCCATGCGGAGGAACATCAATAGATGCCATTCCTTTCGCGGCAGACAGGTGAGAAAGCCTTTTTGGACGAACCGGAGGGCTTCCGGACCGATTTTCTGGGGAATGGCGGTTTGAGCTCTCTGGGCGGCCGTACGGTCTGTTTGGATCTCACGGCAGGGCAGCAGACAGGTTTGTTCGGTATCCGGCGGAAAGATTTCTGCCGGGATTTCTTTTTTTTGATAGCTTTCCATCAGACAGGTGAAAAGACCATCAAGAGAGCCGTCGTATCGATAGGTTATAGCTGGCCGGTAAGGCATTTTTGCACATCCTCCTGGGTTAGTTTTGGCTGTTCAAAGAACGAAAGCTGTTCCACGCTCTGGGGCATTTGATATTGGTAATAAAGGCTCTTGGCGGAATCGGACATCATGGACCGGAGCACCATATCTTCAGAGACCTTTACGCCTTCCATCATTTTTCCCTTGCACAGCAGAAAATACTGGGCCCGTTTCAGTACCACCCCAAGCCGCTTAAGATCCTGAAAGGTCAGGCTGGTGGTTCTGCGGGCGGTGATAATTTTTTTCGCGCCCTTTACCCCTATTCCCGGTACCCGCAGCAGAGTTTCGTAGGAAGCCTTGTTGACCTCCACTGGGAAAAGGTCCAAGTGATTTAGCGCCCAATTACATTTGGGATCCAGGTAGGGGTGAAAGCTTTGATGCTGCTCGTCTAAAAGCTCCTTTGCCTTAAAGCCGTAAAAGCGGAGAAGCCAGTCCGCCTGGTAAAGGCGGTGCTCCCGAAGAAGAGGCGGCTTGGTGCCGATGGGAGGGAGCAGAGCGCTCTCGTTTACCGGCAGATAGGCGGAATAAAAGACCCGTTTCAGCTTGTATTTTTGGTAAAGTCCTTCCGTCAGATTAAGTATTTGATAATCTGTGTCAGGGGTGGCGCCGATGATCATCTGGGTGCTTTGGCCGGCCGGAGCGAATTTTGGCGCGTGATGATATTTCACTAAATCGGAAGCGTTTTCCCGCAGCTGGTTGCGGATAAACCCCATGGGCGTGAAAATGGATTGCTTAGATTTATCCGGTGCCAAAAGCTTCAGGCTCTGCTGAGAGGGCAGTTCGATGTTGACGCTCATCCGGTCCGCCAGCATCCCAAGCTGTTGGAGAAGCTTGGCATCGGCGCCAGGGATCGCTTTGGCGTGGATATATCCTGCAAAATGGTATTCCTCACGCAGAAGGCGAAGGGCCTCGATCATCTGCTCACAAGTATAATCAGGATTTTTCTGAACCCCGGAACTCAAAAACAATCCCTCAATGTAATTGCGGCGGTAAAACTGGATGGTCAGCTCTGCAAGCTCCCTGGGGGTAAAGCCAGCCCGGGGCGTATCGTTTGACCTGCGGTTTACGCAGTATTTGCAATCGTAGATGCAGGCGTTGGTCATTAGAACCTTTAAAAGCGAGATGCAGCGCCCGTCGCCGGCAAAGGAGTGGCAGATGCCGCAGGATACCGCGGAACCGATCTGCCCCTTCTGCGCTTTTCGGTCCACACCGCTGGAGGTACAGGCTACATCGTATTTCGCGGCGTCGGAAAGAATCTTGAGTTTATCAAATAAATCCATGAGAAAAGCCTCCTTTACTATTTTTACTATATCACAGAACATATGTTCTTGTAAAGAGGTTTTTTCATTTTATTTTTTGAAATTACTTCCAAAAAGAATCAATTTGCCCAGGAGAAAGCTGCTGGGCAAAGCTTTGCTTTACCAGAACCAGGGCTTCCAGGTCGGCAGCGATTTGGTACAGCACTGCTCTGGCCTCAAATTCCTCACGGGTTTGGGGAAGAGGAGTGGTCTTATAAAATTTTCGCATTTCAGATAAAATGGACAACAGAAATTCGGCGTTGTTATAGTCCTGCATAGATTCTGCGATTCGCTTCATAAATCGGGAGACGGGAAACGCCTGGCTCGGGACAAATTGAATTTTCAAAAGATTCCGATAGACCCGCTTCAACAGTCCCTGCTGGTTTTTCCGCAGCTCTATAAAACGCACGTAATAGCGCATGTCAGAGGAAAGTGTGTTATTCATATATTGATAAGCGTGTGCCAGTGCTTGACTTAAGCGATTCTGCAGGAATTGAAAGTCTGCCTCCAAGTCAATTTCATGGCCGTGGATTAAGGACGAGGACATCTGTAAAAGGATTTGTTTCATACTGTTATCGATTTCTTCTTGGTCCTGCTTGATGATATGGATCATTCGCGGCATATAAAGATTGATAACAACAGCGATTCCCACGCCGATGCACAACAGGAGAAATTCGTTTATGATTAGGGTGTAATGAAAGCTGTGGGCTGTCCAGAAGTGAGTGACTAAAACCGTGCTCATGGAAACCCCGGTTTCCAGCTTCAGCAGATAGCAGGCAAAGGTAAACAGCAGCAGAAAAAAGCCAAAGGAGAAAAGATGATACCCCCAGAGGGTAAACAGTGCATAAGCGATGGCCACAGCGATAAAAAAAGCGCTGATGCGCTTTCCCGCAATGGTTAAGGTTTCCTTTTTGGTGTTCTGAATACTCAAGAGGGCGATAATACCTGCTGAAGTGGCGCTTCTCAATCCGATCCAGTCTGCTAAAAAGACCGCAAAGCAGCAGCCAATTGATATTTTAATGATTTTGAGCCAATCCACTTTTTTCATGCCGTCATCCCCTATCCTTGTACTTATTTTGTTACTAAGAGCCTGATTTAATCATGAAAAAAAGACCGGCTGATTTTCCCTGAAATCCAGCCAGTCTCTTTATTTATTAAGAATCGATATTTTCAAGCCTGTCAGAGAGCCATAGAATGGTTCACTTTTTTCATTGACGTCTTTATTAGCTATTTATTAGCTATATAAAGAAGAAACCAGGAAATAAAAGATTAAAAATAAGCTCGTTTTCTATAAATACTATAATAAGAAACTTTAGAGGCTTATTGTCTACATCTTTTTACCAATATAAAAAACATAGCCGTAATACTGTTTAAATTTTGTATATAGCTCTACTTCATATTTGTCCTGCGCAATGTAAGCCTTTACCGTTTGATTACCGTTATATTTTTCTGCTAATGACTTTTCCGCCGCTGCCCTTGGAATAAAGTAATTTTCTGTCCAGCAGTTTTCTGGAAGGGTAAAGGCGGCTATGAAACGGTAGCCAGCTTTTGACATGACGGATATATTATATTCTATGGTATCCAATCCACTGCCGGCTTCCACCCAGAATTTTTCAACCGCAGAAGGACATTGAGAGGTAAGCCATGAGGGACACGTTACCACGACATAGCCATCCCTTTTTATAAAACCGTTCCAATACGCCAATCCTTTTTCGAAACCAATACCGTCTATCATTCCTTCGGACCAGACCAGATCGAGCTCCTCTTTTCCAAAGGGAAGCGACTCAGCCGAACCAACAATGCCGGCTATCCTGCCTTCGAGATGATTCCTTTTTGCATTGTTATTAAAAATATCGATGAAATCAGGCACCATGTCCACGCCGGTTATATGTCCAGCGGTATTTTGTGCGAGGACCATTGTTTGACCGCCGGTTCCGCAGCCTAAATCTGCTATGCGTGAATTTTCATTCAGATTCTCCACAAAGCTTAACGCTCGGAGCGTCATCTCTGGGCTGCCTGGACCTTGCCGCTCTAGACTCTTATGGGTTTCAATCAACAGGTCAAATATTGTAATATCCTTGTTTTTCATTTTTGCTCCTTAATCAAGCTGCTTTCTATAAACTTATTTTATGTTGTACGACTAGAATAAAAACTGAAAGTGAGAAAAATTTAGACTCGTCCCGGGAAATATTTGCAAATAAGCTGTTTAGCTCAGGCACGGGCGGTTAGAGAAAAGAAAAAGCCCCGAGCCTGGAGCGCGAAATGCGTCAATGCCCAGCCTGGGCTTATGCGGCACAAAGAGATGCCTGCTCCGACGCGGGCGCAAAACAAAACGCACCCCACGAAAATGAGGTGCGCGGTGTACATCCAGGCTCAGCCTGGTGGTGCCGGTGACCGGGGTCGAACCGGTACGGTATCGCTACCACTGGATTTTGAGTCCAGCACGTCTGCCAATTCCATCACACCGGCGGAATTACTAACAGCGAGATTTATTATACAATATGAAAAAAGAAAAAGCAAGATAAAAATGAAAAAATTGTAATGAAAATGTTGTTGTTTATTTGTGGCATTGCTGATAAAATAGATGGTGGCTTAAGAAAGGAGGAGAAATATGCCGAAAAAAAGAGGTTTTATTTTGTTTGGCTCTCCTCATCAAAACGGAGCAACCGCCCGATTAGTCCAGGCGTTTTTAAAAGCGTTTCCAGAAGAAACGGAATGGACTATGGTGGAGGCTTATCATCAGAAAATCGCTCCCTGTTTGGGCTGCGGCTTCTGCGAACACAAAGAAGGATGCGTTAATTCTGACTTTGACCAGATTGATCATTTGCTGAGGACCTGCGACTATCTGGTGGTGGCTTCCCCGGTTTATAATCTCAGCTTTCCCGCGCCGCTGAAAGCGATTTTTGACCGGACCCAACGGTATTTTTCCGCTCGGTTTGTGCGGGGAGAAAGGCCGCCCATCGCTAAGCATAAAAAAGCGGCTATGCTTCTCACCTGCGGCGCTGACAGCCGGGATGGGGCGGACATCATAAGAAAGCAGCTGAAAATGATTTTTACGGTTCTGAACACAGAATTGGCGGGAGAGGTTCTTTGGAAAAATACGGACCGTGACAAAAATATGGAGCCTTTGATGGGAGTGCTGGCGGAAACAGCTGAAAAACTTGCCATAGCGTGGGATTTGTGATAATATAAATCATTATGAAATCATTTATATCACGACTTATATATTGGAGGACAGGTAGGTATGTCAGGACATTCTAAATGGAGTACGATTAAAAGGAAAAAGGAAAAAACCGACGGCGCCAGAGCTAAGGTGTTTACCAAGATCGGCCGTGAGCTGGCGGTCGCCGTGAGAGAAGGAGGCAGTGCGGATCCAAGCTCCAATTCAAAGCTCAGAGATTGTATTGCTAAGGCGAAAGCGAATAACGTGCCCAACGACAATATTGAGAGAATTATCAAAAAGGCCGCCGGAGACAATGATTCCAGCAAATATGAGGCGATTACCTATGAGGGTTACGGTCCCAACGGCATTGCGCTGATCGTGGAAACCCTGACCGATAACCGGAATCGTACCGCGGGCGATTTGCGTCATTACTTCGATAAATTCGGAGGCAATATGGGAACGCCGGGCTGCGTATCCTTTATGTTTGAGCAAAAAGGGGTCATCGTGGTAGAGCGGGAAGGCCAGGATGAAGACAAGGTGATGGAGGACGCGCTGGAAGCCGGAGCCGCGGATTTCCAGGCTGACGACGATGTGTTTGAAATCTATACCGAACCGGAAGATTTCAGCGGGGTCCGAGAGGATCTTCAGGCGAAAGGATACACATTTGTGAGCGCGGATGTGGAGATGGTTCCCAGTACGTATGTGAAGCTGACTGATGAGGAGAGCATCACAAAAATGCAGCGCCTGATGGATGCGCTGGAGGATAACGACGATGTTCAGAATATCTGGCACAACTGGGAGGCCCCAGAATCCGACGACGAGGATTGATAAGTAATGGTAGATCTTCATACTCTTTGCATGGGCTGTATGGGCAATAACGAGGGTCGTGATGTATGCCCTCACTGCGGCTATGAGGAAGCTATGCGCCCTCAGCCGGAGGATTGCCTTCCCCTGCGGACCTTGCTGCAGAACCGGTATCTTGTAGGGAGGCTGCTGGAACGCAACGGAGAGGGCATAGGCTATATCGGATATGACACCGTGTCCGACGGCCCTGTTTATATCCGGGAGTTTATGCCGTACCGCTTGTGCGGAAGAAATCCAGAGACAGGCTTTTTGCAAGAGCTCCCTGGCTGCGAAGTCCCTTTCAAGGAAGCGAAAATTGAGTTTTTAGAGCATTCGAGAAATGTGGCGCGGCTGCGGGAGCTTCCCGTCATGGTGCCGATCTACGATATTTTCCAGCAGAATCATACTGCCTATGTGATTTCCGAATGGACAGAGCATATTACTCTGGCAGAGTATGTGGAGCGGAGCGGAGGACGGCTGGAATGGAACGCGGCCCGTGCTCTGTTTATGCCGGTCTTGTCCGGCTTAAGCGATCTGTACCAGGCGGGTGTCAGGCATCTTGGACTCAGCCCTGATAATCTGATTATTACCCAGTCCGGCAAGATGAAGCTTTGGGGTTTCTGCGTGCGTTCCGTTAGGCAGACGGGAACCCAATTAGAGCCGGAGCTGTTTCGTGGCTGTGCCGCGGTGGAGCAGTATTCAGAGCCCAATAAAATCAGTCAGGCCACTGATGTTTACGGCTTTACGGCAGTGCTGTTTTATGCCTTAACCGGCGAGCTTCCCCAGGAGGCGGTAAAGCGCAGAAATGACGGCAGGCTTCTGATCCCTACCAATATTTTAAAGCAGATTCCGCCGCATATTGTTACCGCGCTGGCCAATGGATTGCAGGTTGAGCCGGACAGGCGGACGCAGACCTTTGAACGGCTGCGGGCGGAGCTGTCTGCGGCGCCTACGGTGACTATGGTGCTGAACGAGGTGGCGGCGCCGCCCAAAGCATCGCCGGCCCAAAGAAAGCGGGAGGCGCTGGCTGAGCAGGAAAAGCGTGGCGTTCCAAATTATGTTTGGGGAATCGTCAGCTGTGTTGTGGCGGCGGCGGTCTTTTTGACAATTGCTCTGATTTGGATGAACCGGGGAGGGGAGGAGGTGCCGGTCAGCAGCGGCCAATCCAGCGCCGCTTCTGTCTCCTCTACGTCTTCTCAGGAAGATTCCAGTCAGGCCTCCGCTGTGCCCGGTGAGACCATAGATATGCCAAATCTGGTGGGAGAAAATTTTGAGGACGCGCAGAAGGCTGCTCAGGAAAACGGTAAATACCAGGTGCTGATGTCCACGGAGGAATTTAACGATACCGTGGCAGAGGGCCATATTATTTCCCAGGTGCCGGAGTATGCGGAAGGAGAAAAGCTTCCGGAAGGCTCGGTAATCGCTGTAATTGTAAGCAAGGGCCCCGAGAACCGGCCTCTGCCTGCGATCGCCGGTCTTAGCTTGACCGAGGCCTCTGCTCAGCTGACCGCTAACGGCTTTGTTCCTGTCAAGGGAAGCGAGACCTATAGCAGCGAATACCCGGAGGGACGGGTAATTGGCTATGAAAGCTTTACGGAGGGGGATTCTTTGCCCCAGGGCACCAGCATCCGTATTATTGTCAGCAAGGGTCCCGATCCGTCTGCTTCCAGCAGTAATCCGTAATTTGACCGCAATGGTTTTCTAACCAATAAAAACAGCCTTTAGCACCTTGGCTAAAGGCTGTCGTTTTATTTTTTAACGTATATTTTTATAGCTGCGTGCTCTTTAGAGCCTTTTCAAATGCTTTCACCTTCTATACCATATTCATTTGTGAGAGGTGAGAAAGAATAAAAATTTTCCTCAATGCTCTGCTTTTGTTGCGTGGAAGGCGCCTATTTTTTAACGCCGGCCTTTTTAACCCCCATGCGGGTCTCAGCATTTTGTATCAGGTTATATAGGGAAGAAGCAAACAAAGGATACTGCTGGGAAATCAGTTCCGGAGAAAGCGCCAGGGCGTCCTCTCGATTTAACCCGGACAGCTGCCCCGCGTCGTTGCCGTCAGCAATACAGATAGCGTTGGCCTCCGCGATAAATTGAGCGGCGGCAGATAAGCCCCGCTGAAGCTCCTGGGGCGCGGCAAACAAGCCCTGGGGATTTTTCGGGTTAGCGGAATAAATGGTGCGGAACATTTTATAAACGGTCAAATAAGAAGAAACCTCGGTCGTCAACCCCTTATTATTGCTCTTTTGCAGAAGATCGAATATAATATTTAAAGAGTTGGCGATCAGCTTCTTGTTCAGGGTAGGCAGAAGGCTGCCTCTGAACTTATTTTCCTTTCCAGCGGCTTCCGGGTCTGGAAGATCCTCTACTGTCAGCGTGGCGCCGCTCCGGTCAGGCGTGCGTCCCAACAGATAGTCGCAGGACACATTATAATAGTCGGCTGTTCTTACGACGAAATCCAGACCACATTCCCGGATTCCTTTTTCATAATGGGAGAGGAGCGCTTGGGAGATTTGTAAGTCGGAGGCGGCTTGCTTTTGGCTCAATCCGCGTTCCTTTCGAAGCAATGTGATGATTCTTGGGAAATTGCTGTTCATATCCGATGTCCCCCCAGTGATGACAGTAAATATTACTACATGTATACTTATTATATTCCGAACAAAACCTGATGTAAAGCAAAATGTTGAAGAATCTACAGTGAAAAATATGAAATTTGTCGAAATAACAAATCAAAAGGAGAATAATTATGAAATCTTACCAAATCCATTTCATACGCCATGGCGCTACCGCAGCCAACCGTGAGGGGCGCTATGTGGGCGTCACCGATACTCCTTTGTCGCAGGAGGGAATCGGCAAGCTGGAAGACATGAATCGGCGCTATTCCTATCCTGGCGCGCCGGTGTTTTATGTCAGCCCATTGAAGCGCTGCGTGGAAACCTGCAAGATCATTTATCCTCAGGTGACGCCTATCCTGGTGCCCGCGCTTTCCGAGTGCAATTTTGGAGAATGGGAAGGAAAAACCGCGGAAGAGCTGAAGGAAGACCCAAAATTTCAACAGTGGCTGGAAAACGGTCAAAAGACCGCGCCTCCAGGTGGGGAAAGCGGGGAAGACTTTACCATCCGGGTTCTAAACGCTTTCGATAAGCTGGTAGAAGGGATGCTGCGTACCGGCACCACCCAGGCGGTAGTAGTGACCCACGGCGGCGTCATCATGACGATTTTATCCGCTTATGGGATCCCTAAAGCGGGCTTTTACGACTGGATTGTAGGAAATGGCTGCGGTTATTCAGTGAGGATTACTCCCGGGCTGTGGATGCGGGACAAGGTGATGGAGGTTTACGCCAAGGTTCCAAAGGATTTGGATGAGGAGCAGGACGGAGATCTAAAGTACATACGGAATATCGTGCGGGAAGCGGCGGACAGGGCTTACGGAACTGGAGAGACCGGCAAGAAAACCTGACGAATTGTAGCGAAGATTACAGTTAAGGCCGGCAAAACGGAGGATAATAGTGGATAGAAGCTAGCGAATATAAAAAGGAGCGGTCATGATGAAGCAATATAAAATTACACTGCTGAAGGGGGACGGCATCGGTCCGGAGATTGTGGACGAGGCGGTCAAGGTTTTGAATAAGACGGCG
>OHON01000439.1_pt1 | contig 19738 bp, 9 predicted proteins | sample 1569831 | NCBI WGS metagenome assembly OHON01 (sample SAMEA3879512, study PRJEB24766) | human gut metagenome | biome: human-associated habitat; feature: feces | place: USA | collected 1985/1987
GATAATGAATTCTTATGGGAACTTATTTTACATGATTTATAATGCGTTTTCCCTGCGGCACCTTTGCCCAACTATACCGGCACACTAATCAAACTATACAGGTATACTTACTCAACTATACAGACATACTTACTCAACTGTACAGGCATACGAATGCAACTATATCAGAACCTTAAAACAACAATTCCAAGATGTCAGCATAACTATACGATAAAAAAACAGGCTGACAATAGAACTCTTAATTCTTATTGTCAGCCTATTGTCAGCTTCTATTGTCAGCATGTATTATACTGTAATTCACTTCTTTAACTACCGTCCTGACAGATTGACAATAAAAACAGTATAAAACAGATAGTACAGTTAGTTCTTGGTCAGTAACCGTTTCTCTGAAATCGTTCCCAGATCTTTTCCGTTAATGGTGATATCCGTTGTATTTTCGATCTGTATCATAGATTGGTCAGGAGTGTCAATTTCAACATTCTCGATGTTGAGCTTTGCCACTTGATTCACTACAATACCCTCTTTAGCACCAGTAACCACCATATTCTTGATGGAAATATTCTCAATCGGCATTTCGGGAAGTCCGTTCAGATACGCCGCCCGTCCTGCTCCCCTGCAAAACACATCCGAGATATAGATGTTCCTAAAAGCAGGAGTCTCTTCACTCACACTCGGAATCGGTTCACCGGGAGCACTTTTGGCCGCATAATATAAATCGGCAATCAAAGCATCATTAGGAATATCAATCATATTTATATTATTGATGTAAATATTCTCCACGACGCCACCACGTCCACGGGCACTTTTAAACCGCAACCCGACATCCGTGCCGATAAAAGAACATTCGGACACATATACATTCTTCACTCCTCCGGACATCTCACTACCAATTACGAATCCGCCATGACCATGCAAAACGGTATTGTTTCTCACAATCACATTCTCACAAGGTTCACCTCTGCGACGGCCATCTTCGTCTTTACCAGACTTCAGGCAGATTGCATCATCTCCCGCATCAAAGAAACAGTTAGCAATCAGCACATTCTTGCATGATTCCACATCGAGCGCGTCTCCGTTCTGCGAATACCAGGGATTGAACACCTTTACATCATTCAATATCAAAGATTCGCACGAAAGCGGATGAAGACACCAGCTCGGAGAGTTTTTGAAAGTCACGCCTTCCAGAAGCACCTTTTTACTCTTCACAATACTTAGCAGTACAGGACGCAGCCAACTTTTCATCTCCTCCCATTCTTCACTCGTGATTTCAGCCTGTTGATTCCCCTGGCCAGACATGAGAACGGATGCTTTCAATGCCCCTTCATTAGGATACCACACCTTGCCGTTCTCATCCACATTACCACCGGAGTTCACCAGATTCTTCCACTGTCTGTCCGTCATTTTATCCTTCTTCACAGGACGCCATCTGTCTCCCGCTCCATCAAAAACGCCATAACCGGTAATAGCTATGTTTTCTACATTCATTGCCGAGATAGGCGACTGGCAGCGCCGTGTATCCAGTCCTTCAAATGAAGTCGTAATAATCGGATACAACGAGGTGTCACCGCTAAACACAATCAAAGCATTCTTTTCTGCATGCAAATTGACGTTACTTTGCAAAACAATGGGGCCTGTGAGCCACAAACCTTCCGGAATGATTACTTTACCCCCTCCTTTGTCGTGCACTACTTTGATAGCCTTATTAATAGCCTCCGTGTTCAGTGTCACCCCATCGCTTTTTGCTCCGAAATCACAGATATTTACCTGATAATCGGGAAAAACAGGACGCTCTATGGCGGGCATGGAGAAAGGAAGGTCTGCATACATTGCCTTCAAATCTGTCTCCACATCCACCTGCTTGGCAGTACCCTGACAAGCACAAAATAGTCCTATGATGACCAGTACCAAGCCAGTCATTCGATTCAATCTATTCATCGTATCTTTTTACCTAAACATTTTATTATTTGAACCAAGCCGCATCGGTATAGCCATCCCAACTCATGATGGTTTCACGTGTACCGAAGTATTGATCGTATTGTTCCTTACTAAGTTGCAGCACTGTATTGCGCACCGTTGCCGGAATGGATTGATAAATATCAGAACCCGATTCAGTCTTGCAGTTGTAAAGTTTGCAGCCGGTGGCAACAGTAGGTACAGCCGGTGTCAGCGGTTTATTCTCTCCTACAAAGTTAGGACCGTACACATCGGCAAACGTACAGTTTAAGAAGGTCAGATTGTCCGGCTCAAACTGATAAATCAAAGTAGAGTTAGTAACGCCTTCGCCTACCGTGAAACGGCTGTTCAAGAATACATAACCCAAGTAACCCGCACTGACACGCGCTTGCATTACAGCACGTGTACCGCTAGGTGCATGGATCTGACAATCTTCAAACAGTACCACCTTACCCGACCCCCAGATGAAATCGGTAGCTCCGGCTATGAAACAATCTTTGAACCAGTTGTAACCTCCACCGGGAAGCAAAGTATCCTGGAAACTCAAGACACGGCAATTGATAAAAGCAGCCGATTTGTTGTTAATATAAAGTGCCTCGGCCTGACCATTCTTGCCTAGTGTCCAGCCATACGCATTCTCTATCGTCACATTTTCAAAGCGGATTTTATCACTGTTACCATCGAGTATCACCACCGAACGACCTCCGGAAGAGGGCACAATAGTGCCGGTAGGGGCAAACTGATCGATATTGGTTCCGCCGCCTATACCACCGTTAATATCATTGCTGTTATCATATTGAATATTGACAGCCGTATTATCACTAGCATTTCCTTTTACTGTGATGTTGCTTTGATCGCGCAAGTAGATAATCTCCTGATAGATACCGTCATCCATCCGGAATGTCTTAGCAGCATTCAAATCGACATGTGTGGCACAGAAGTCAATAGCACCTTGCAAAGTATAGAAGTCAGCATTGGGGTCGGTGTGACTAATTTTCACCTCATAGTTCGGTCCGGTCAATGCTGGTGCCGGCTTCGTCTTGAACGTCCATGCACGGCCATATACTCCCTTGAAGTCTGTTTGTTTCACTGCTGCCTGTTCGATGGTTACATAATATTCGGTGTCGGGTTGTAAGCGCTGTTGATGAGGCTTGATAATGAAGCTCTTACCTTCCACCCGTGCCGGATAATAATTGACGATACGACGACTAACGGAAGAACCGGTAGGCGTAACGCCGATAATATCCATCCACGTATTCAGTTGGGTCTGACCGTTTACGATAGACTGTCTGCGTTCTGCCATATTGATTTCATCTACCTGTTTATGGTCGCTCATACGATAGATGCGGATACAACCACTCGTACCAAGTTCGGGTGCAGTGCCTTCAAAGGCGATTTTCAGTTCGGTATCTGCTAGTGCTTGCTGCGTGCCGTCGGCAGGTGTGAAGGCATATCCTGATACAGGAGTCTTGTCACCTTCGGCCGTTCCGTCCTCACTGCTTCCGTCTTCCCAGGGAGCTGATGAGTTTCCGCCTTCCACATTTTCAAGACGTCCCATTTCTACAAAGCCGCTGTCGTCTATGTAGAGTGCGAATGTGTAGCTATAACCTTTGTGGAATTGCGGCAAAGCAATGTCCAAATTAGTAAATATCCACTCTTTCTCTCTATCGTCCAATACGAAAGACACTTTATAGCTGTCTGTCAATGCCGATGGAAGAATGATAGCTTCGTAGAATCCTGTTGTAGCATTGTGATAAGGGTTGATTGTAGCAACAGAGCTTTCGTCAACCGTCAGTACATCTGTTTGTATATTGAATGAAGCGGCAGTTTGCATCCCCTCAATCCGTACATCACTTACTTCCAACGGTTCTTTTTCCATATTCACAAACTTCAGAATCACTTTTGCCAGACGATGGGTAAAGTTTAATGAGATATGGGGTTCGTTCTCCGGAGAGTAGGTGTATTCTTCTTTCGTGGCAGCATATAGTAAGTCGCACGCCGTACTTCCTCTTTCTTGAGCGGCCAGTTGCACGGGATAATTAAAATTACGTACATCGGCATTATACGGATAGTATGCCACAAACTTCACCGGTGTTCCATCATTTTGCACTTTCAGCGGTGTAGTGGAAGTGAAAGAAACCGACGCACCCTCTTCCGAGCAGACATAAGGTACATTCGCTGCTTCTGTGACAGGTTCAAGAGTCTTCATATCCAATACGTATGTTCCGATCTTATCTCCGTCATTCCATGACGATCCGTCTTGGGTGACACGGGTTGAGAAACCTGTGAGGTCTACACCGAAGGTAACCTCTCCCGCAGTAGTAGGTTGTTTTGTACCTGAATCTTGCTCATCATCCGAACAAGAGAGGCAAAACAAACCACCTAACAAGGGATATAATAATGAATGAAATAATTTCATAACTGTAATGTTTAATCAGTATTACAAGAGTAATTCAATGGTTATTTTACATTCTTATACCAACGCGGGTCACCTACTTGAGCATCAATTTTCAGTTTGAAGTTGCCGTTTCCTGCATCTTCAAACAGTTCGGTAACTGTTTTGGACGTATCTATCCAGGCATTAGGGAAAGTATTGGCATCAATTGCTTTTCCATGTACATTCAATACAGGCAGCTGTCCGGCTTCGGTAGCTGCCGCTGCATAGTTACCGGAGAATTCCCGTACATCCATTTTATAGCCTATGTTAGGGTTACTTGTAACGAAGCAGGCTGAAATATTATTCTTATAGTAGAGATTGCCGTTACCATATTGACTTTCAAAAGGAGTCTTGCCCAAATCTGCTAATGTACAATTTTCTACAGTGATAACCACACCATTGGCATCTTTTACATAAACGGCACGTTCTGTCATTTTATAAAGTGTAGAGTTGGTTATAGTAATTGCTTTAGAGCCGTAATAATTGAAAATACTTTCCATGTTTTCAAATAGACAATTGTTGATGAGTACGGCAGAAAGTAAGTTTTGTACTCCGTCATTTCTGGTTGGCCAGTCACAAACAGTCTTCATATTACTAAAGTTACACTTCTTAAAGTCTACTACAGCATCAGTAGCAAGTTGGGCAGTTTCATTGTTAGTCAGCAGAGCGGTTGAGTTATCACCTGTAATATCCAGGTTATTCAATGCTATCTTTTGAAGACTGGTATATTGTATCTGTTTCAGATTCATCTTCACTTGTTTTTCTGTATCACCAATCAGCAACAACTCTGTTACAGCTTCGGGCACTACTATTGCATCGCTAAAGGTATAAGCTTCTGCATTGGCAGCAAATACTAACGCAACTTTACCGGAAGCACCGGACAATATTGTCGACAGGTTTGTTTCTGCATTAATCGCTTTTTGAGCATAATCAGCAGGGATTGCTTCATTCTCTGAAACTTTATCACCGTCGCCGTCTTCGCTGCCACCATCACCCCAAGGTGTGTTACTGCCGGAGCCACCGCCTATTTCCCCACTAGTCTCTTTTCCTACATTGATATTGAAGGTATACTCATTGCCCGCAACAAACTTGTCTATCTTGCTGCCTTCAGGCACTGTGTACTGATACTTACCACCGTCTGCCATGATAGTGAGCGACATTTTATTTATCAACTCTTCAGTAGGCAACATGATACCAATAAAAGATTTATCTCCTGTTTTTTGCAGGGAAATAGACTTCTGTGTATCCATGTTAGTCAATTTACCGTCTATCAGGCTAAAAATAGCTGTGGTGTTCATCCCCCCTACTGTTATACTTGTTACATTTGATACGTTTTCATTCGTAATCTTGACACGTAGAAGCACTAACTGATGATGGAAAGTGAATGATAATCCACCTGCCAACAATGATTCTGTAGACTGGTTGGCAGCCTTTGCCCACATTAAATCGTGGGCAGAGATACCGTTAGACTGATCGCTTACATCTACTTTATAAAGTGCTGCCGTAGCATCAATAACATCTGCAGATGTAGTATGCGGATAATAGGCTACGAAATTCGTAGGCATATCATAGATTGCTATTCCGGGATCGGACGAGAAGTTCGCCGTAAGCCCCTCGCCAATCGTCGTATATTTCACGTTAAGGGCATCGTTCAATACATTCTTATCTTCTGTATCGAACATATATATACCGATAGCATCACCGTTCTCCCATTCACTGGTTTCGCTATTCAATCGTGTAGTGAAACGATCGTTGCCCGAACTGATAGTGCGAAGCATTCTTTGACCATCGCCATCAGTAAGAGAATTTTCATTAACTTCACTACAAGCTACTGCCAACGTTCCGGCAACCGCTAAGAAAAATAGATGTTTCAGATTCATAATATTATCTTTTAATTTATTCTTAATCATATAAGTTCATATTCTCAATTTAAATTTAAGGCAACCAACGAGTATCACCGGCACGACTGTTTACTATCGGGGAAGAAGTATCTTTAATCGTCAAGTCTCCATTAACCGGATCGGCAAACAGTTTGTCCGCTGTAATCTCGAGATCTGTCGCATTCATTTTGCTACCGCCCAATGCATAATCCGCTGTGGTATAGTTATCAGAGAAAGTAGTGGTAGTATTAGCACCGATAGCATACAAATCACCGCAAGGAGATGCCAACAGGATGCCCTGCATTACCAATTTGGAACCTACGGCAGATTCAATGTTAATCAGACGTTGGTTACGGCTGTAATTGTAGATAGTCACATTCTTATATTCCAGTTCGATCGGTTTATCCATATAAGGCGCATAGAAAAGGTTACCCCAGCCATAGCCATTGGTTCCATCATTGTCGTTGCTAAACGTACAGTTGCGGAAGATGGCACGGTCTACCTGATCATAAGACACTCCGTTATCTTTATCGAAAGACTGAAGATTAAATGTACCATACGCACTTGTTTGCCATCCACAACCTTCGAAACGGCATCCTTCCATTTCCAGATTCATAATGTACTTGGCATTAGCTGATTGATGACGCCAGAAACCACGACGAAGACTTATAAAGTCGCAATTTACAAAGCTGACATTCTCTATTGTGTATGCCTTGCTGGTATTCATAAAGTAATTATTGTTTGCTTCATGACGGAATTCGATATTATCGAACTCTAAGCTGGAAAGATAAGAACCTTCTGCAATGCTCCAACTGCCTTCGAGGACAACAACAGGTTTAACACCGTCACGACTGCCCGCCAAACGGAAACCCTTCATCAAAGAGAACGGAGTGACACGGTAGGAAGAACCTGCCGGCAAGTAGTATTCCGTACCTTCGGGCACTTCAGGATCGACATCGTTGTCCAATAACATGGCAGATAAATCATCTTCCAAGCCAACTTGTATAGACATGGCCGACGGACCAGCCGTGCGGAACGTTACCTGATTGTAAGGTTTGTCATATTTACGAGGTTTACTGGTATCATACAGGTTGACAGCATACAGTGTATTCTTCGTTAAACCATCCACCTCGGCAAATCCCTGCATCATTTCTTCAATGGTCAGATAGCGGCTAATACCAGGCAGTGTCGTATTCATCATAGGGATAATGCTTATACTATCCACCGGATTCTGTTTATTGTCTTTCTTCCAGCGAATGATAGCCGATGATTCCGTAATTTCGGTTTTGGAAACATCTTCCACCAGTTGGGCATATTCCGGACGAGCTTCAGTAGAGGCACTGGTGTATTTCCATTGCGAGTTGTTGGTAGCGTTGGCAGCATTACTGCGTACACGAATATAGAAAGTAGTTCCGTAAGGAATATCATCGATAAACACATAAGGATCAGTGTTTTCCATCTCCATAAACAAGCTGGTATAATATTGATCCTGATGTAGTTGTACCGTATAAGAGATAGCATCGTTCACTTTATACCATACCAATGTCACAGAGTTTGCTTTCACCTCCGGTTTCTCCAATACAAACCGGGGCTGGAACAGGTCGTCCACTTTCGTATATTTATCATCTGCCTCGCAGCCTATGAACAGGGTGCCGCAAAGGAGTGCGGGCAGCATAGCCGTTGCAAGTTTTCGTAATAACTTTATCATAACGTTTGTCTTTTTACTGATTAGTATCCATAATAGTTCCGAATCAATCCGCGATGGTCTGTTATAACCTTTGCAGGATAAGGACACAGGTATCTCACAGGATCGGTAGGTTTCACTAATTGATCGTTGTTCTTGTTGATAAATCCACGGAAACTCCATGAAATAGCATCCAACGTTTCATAAAGCTGTGTTTCTTTGTTCAACACTCTCCATCCCAACGCATACTCCAATACTGTGTAACCGGCAGGGCGACCTACACCGGGACCATATTCGTCAATACCTACAATGTCTAATACCTTTCTATCAGAATGTTCAGGGTCCGTCACTTGCTTGTAATAGATATTAGACGGTACTTTCTCAATGCCTGGTACGTAAGCTCCGTTAGCTACCAATCCCCAATTAGTCATCTCGTTATAAAGATTGTAGATAACTTCACCATATTTATTCCAACGCGCAAGATCGTATTTACGAATACCTTCACCACCAAACTCCCATTTACGCTCATCCATGACTGCTTGGAAGAAATCTGCTTCATTAGTCAGGCTCTCTACATAACTTTCTACTTTATCCGTCCATTGAGCCGCATCGAAAGCACGGCGGCGAACACGCTTCAGTGCTTCTTTGGCATCGTCACGCGGTCCGTAAAGTTCATTGACTGCTTCAGCATACATCAGCAAAACATCTGCAAAACGCATACGTACACTGTTGATACCTGTATTAGAACCACTGGAAGCACCCAGCGGAGACTGCATATAGAGTTTGGACCATTTACCAACACCCATACCAGTCACTCCCATATCAATCTCCTGATTCAGGTCTTTATCATATTTATAAGGTACACAAGTCATATCACGACGCAAATCATCCTTATCAAACGAATAAACATACGTACCGCAGAAAGTTACATAGTTGCGGGCGCTGCCATAAGAGTGCTTACCTTCTGCAATAGTAACACCGATATTATAGCCATAACGACTGGTGACACTTTTCAGCATCGGAACAGCGAACATGACATCATCGTTGTTGGCAGTCTTCCAGTTACATTCATTTACCCACAAGTTTTCAAAACTTTGAGTCAAGTCGTGTTTGCTTTCTTTGATTACCTTCCCCAGATAAGTGATGGCAATCTCATAATAATGTTCAAAGTTATCACCTCGTTCCATGTAACCTACGTGAGTCACATCTTCTTTGTCGGCACGAAGAGTCCAACCACCCCGATAGAGAGCCAACTGTCCGATAAGCGACTGGCAATATTCGCGTGAAGCACGTTCTACGCCATAATCCAAATCGACTGCATATTTCATCATCGGTTCTACAGCTATCAAGTCATCAATCAGATATTCCAGAATGACATTGCGGTCGGTAGTACCCAGGCTGAAGAAGTCATCGGTCGCTTCCGTTGGTTTGATAATAAACACTACATCTCCCCATGTACGGATCAAGTCCAGATAGAGCATGGCACGAAGAGTTTTCACTTCTCCATACATCTGTTGTGTTTCGGAAGGAGTATCACCTGTTACTTTATCGGAAAACAATGGTGACTCCTGCACAGCCTGCAAAAAGTCGTTGGCATAATTGATAGCATAATAGATATTGTTCCAAGTAGCGTTCAATACCGACCAGGTGGGACGGGAATCAAAGCAGCCTATATCCGAGCCATTGGTACTGACAGTGTTGTTCTTGAACGAACTCATTTCCACATCGGTATTCGTATTCAAACCGCTGGCAAGGTTACTTCCGTACAATCCGTCTTCCGTCATGGAAGAGTAGATACGGGTCATCAACGCTTTCATCTCCGATTCGCTGGAAAATATGTACTCGGGAGTAAAGCCGGAGGCGGGCTGCACATCAAGAAAATCATCGCAAGACGTCAAAGTGAACATAGTTCCGGCAATGAGTGAGTATATTAGTTTCTTATTCATTGTTCTTTCATTTTATAGATTTCAATTAAAAAGTCAACTGTGCACCAAATGTATAGGTACGGCTACGCGGATAACGGTTATAATCAATGTTCGGTGTCAAACCGGTAGCGATGTTCACCTCCGGATCATAACCACTATATCCGGTAAGGGTAAACAGATTATTGCCCGATACATAGAAACGCACTTTACTCAAACCGACTTTCTTCGTCCACACACTTGGTAAGGTGTAACCGAGGGTAGCTGAATTAAGACGCAGGAATGAACCGTCTTCCACGGCATACGACATACAGATGGGGCGTCCGATGGAAGTGGGATTCCACATGGTAGCATTCTTATTGAATTCTGCCAGTACTTCCGGACTGTAACGGATCTCATTACCCATGTCGTCGAAGTTACGCCAGCGTTTATCTGAAGCGATGTCCATCAGGAAGTTGTTCTCTTTATTGTCCGCCCAAGTGGTCAGCATAATTTTGTTGGCATTCAGTACATCAAAATCATACATAAAGTTGAAGAACATACTCATATCAAATCCTTTATAAGTAGCATTCAGACCAAAACCTCCCGAGAATTTCGGAGTAGTGTTGCCAATAACAGTACGGTCGGCTTCTGTCAGCTGATAAGGATTGGTGCTGTTGGGATCTACCGGAGTGAGTTTCTTGAACTTGGCATTACCGGGACGCGGAGTGTCGGACAATGGGCTTGAATCTACCACTCCTTCTTTCAGTTTCCATGTTCTGGATTTGGAGTCGAAAGATTCAAAATCGGCTACGGTATAGAATCCATCATTGACATAACCGTAAATCAAACCACTGGTACCACCCACATAGGCACGATAATCATCAGAGTTCACGACGTCATTTCTCCAGGCCGAAGTGAGAATCCATTCTTTTTCACCACTTGCCAGTTTATCAATCTTGTTTTTATTATGACCGATATTGAATGTGGCGTTCAGTGAGAAGTCTTTCGTTTCTATCAGCCAGGCATTCAGTTGAAGTTCTATACCCCGATTGGATGTCTGTCCCACATTGGTCATCAGTTTAGTGTAGCCTGTGTAACCTGGAATATCCGAAGGCACCAGCAAATCTTTGACTGTATTCCAGTACACATCAATCGTACCGCTAAGGCGTTCTTTAAAGAAACCGAAGTCAATACCAATGTTACGTGTGATGGTGGTTTCCCATTTCACATCAGGATTGTACACATATTTAGAGTTATAGAAGTTATAGTAATAGTGGCTGACTTCTCCCCATCCGGCAGGACGGGAACTGCTTACCCCATACAATTTCTGATAAAGGTCGGCATCGATACGGTCGTTACCGGAAGAACCGTAGCTTAATCTCAACTTTAAGTTGGATACGACCTGATTATCTTTCAAAAAGTCTTCGTTAGAGATACGCCATGCCAACGCTCCTGCCGGGAAGAATCCCCAACGGTTACCTTTGGCAAACTTGGAAGAACCATCGGCACGCAGCGTTACCGTAGCGAGGTATTTATCATTATAGCCATAGTTGATACGGCCAAAGAATGAAGAAATACGAGAGGGAGAGGCCGCTGACGAGGAGTTCTCATAAGGAGTACCCAGCGACAAATTATCAAAGACCTTTTCTGCCGTGATATTTTCCGGAAAAAAACGAGTAGAGTAAGTTTTGGTAGTAGTCTGGTTATGCTTGATTTCCTGTCCCAACATCAGACGGATATCATGTGCTTCTTTTAGCATAAAGTTGTAGTTCCACACGTTGGTAAGCTGCCACTTGGTACCTTGTTTCATGCTCCATTCCGCCACCGGCTGGTTATTGTTGCTACGAGCTTTACTGGTCTCCATACCCCAGAAACGGCGTTGTTCTTCAGAGTTATTCTCGAAACCAAATTCACTACGGAAAGTCATACCCTTCATAATATCCCAGGTCACGGCTCCCATCGTATTGAGCGACTTGTTGATTCTCTTTTTATAATTTCTTTTCGATTCTTCTTTGGGATCAAAAAGAGTTTCCTCTTCCAGTTGATCGGGATCGAAATACGTATCGTCTTCGGGAAGTTTCATATATTCATCCAGACCCTTAGTCGGTTTTTCACGCAAAGCAGTCAACAAACTAACGCCTTCCGTACCGGATCCATCTACTTCCTTATGCAACAAACGCGTGCGGTATTCCAACGTCAGGAATTTAAAAGGTTTGAAGTTGAAAGAAGCGTTCATATTGTTTTGTTTCAGTCCGTTGCCTACCATCACACTCGGTTGGTCCTGATGGATAAAGGATAGTTTATATTTGGCTTTCTCCGTACCACCATTCACACTAAGGTCTACATATTTGGCCACCGGATTGGAACCGAACACCTCGTCCTGCCAGTCAGTTCCGGCATTTCCCTGATAGATGTAGTGTTCGTAAGCATGTCCATACTTATTATTAAAAGCTGTAGGATTAGAGCTTTTCTGACGCGCATTTTCATATTGCATCAATACAAATTCGTAAGGGTCCATCACATCCAGTTTGTTGGAAAGTTCTTTGGTCTGCACATAAGTGTTCAGGCTAATGACAACCCGTCCTTCAACAGGACGTTTGGTTGTCACCAAGATTACACCGTTGGCACCACGCGCACCATAGATAGCTGTGGAAGCCGCATCTTTCAAGACCTCGATAGATTCAATATCGGTAGGTGGAACATCGTTCAGACTGCTTACTTCAAATCCGTCCAATATGATAAGCGGACTGTTATCTTGTGTAATAGAACCGCCACCACGTACCAAAATCTTAATTTCAGCATCCGGCGAACCGTCTACAGCTGTCACCTGCACACCCGGCAGTTTACCGACGATGGCTTCAGCAGCAGAAGTGGTCTGTACTTTCTCCAATATCTTGCCGGATACGCTGGCGATAGAACCGGTAAGATTACCTCTTTTCTGCGTACCATAGCCGATTACGACTACGTCGTCCAACATTCCAACAGCTTCTTTCATGTGGATATTAATGTTCGAGGTACGTCCTTTCAACGGTTCTTTTGCTTCTTCCATACCTACATAGCGAACTATCAACACGGCCTTGGCTACATTGGGCACACTGGTCAATGTAAATTTACCATCCAAATCGGTCGTTGCACCTATTGAAGTGCCTTGCACCGTTACTGTGGCACCAATTACCGGCCCCATATCGTCGGTCACCATACCGGTCACGGTAGCAGTCTGTGCCATAGCACCCACTGCTACCCACAGCAGGATAAATATGCTTATGATTATTTTATTCATCATTCTATGCTTTTATTGTAAATAGATTTATTTGCTCCACACCTTTATTTCTTTTCCATTACTATTCCGCCTTGGTTCTGATAATAGATAATGTGCTGAACCAAGTTGTGGAAATAAACTTCGATGTTCGGATAGCGTCCGTTAGGATCAACCGACGAACTGATTTTTTGTGCATCACTCGGATCGTTAGGATTCAACCCGTAAGCTTCTTCCCAAATATCAGGAATTCCATCACCATCCGTATCAGGCCAGGGATTCAACGACTTCACCTTAATGTAACCTTCAGTATCTGATACTGTATCAATGATACCGGGTTGCTTGGCTTTGCCGTCTTCTTCAGGTTTGGAACCGATATAGGTGTAAGTACCATTCTTTACTTCACGAACGATACGCTGATCTATCACATCTCTACGCAAAGAAGCTCCGGCATATTCCAATACTTTATCGTAAGCTTGTTCAGCCGTGTGACTGGTCAGTTTGCTGAAAGGTTGGTAATCTGCCATCTTCATAGCTTGCTTTTCTGCTTCAGGAACCGTACCCAGTGAAGAATCGAATTGTCCCCAAACACCCTCTGTCCAGTTATCAGCCGTGACACCTGTGTTACCTAACACATAATTGCCATTGATATAAGCTCTGGCAGTAGGATCACTTGACAGGATACGGTAAGAACGGTTGTTTGTTCCGGTAGCTGGCCCCGGTTTATAATAGCAGTTGGTCAGGTTGAAAGCAGCATACTTTCCGCCATAACTGCCTTGTCCTCTTCCACTCCAGTTGTAGTAGACATTATTCCTCACATCGAAATATCCGGTAAAGTCATAAGATTCTTGTGTACCGGGAGCAGACAAATCGGAGATACGCGGGCAGCGGCTACCGTGGTGTGCTAACAGTATGTGGTGGAAAGAAGCATTATCTCCACTAAACATAGCACCATAACCATGAGCACCCTTGGCATGGTTAGACAGGTTCATACTTTCAGAAGCGATACACCATTGTGCCGTGAAGTTCTGTACGCCATAGAAAGTCAGTGTTTCATCCACACTCCATCCGGCTGTAATATGGTCGATAATGGCATCTTTGAAATAGCGTCCGCCAATCGCATCTTCTCCATAATCGGCAAACTGATCGCCCGGACGGCAACGCAAGAAACGAACAATAGCATTCAGACTGCCACCTGCACCAATAGCTGGATCTTTCGACAGGTTAAAGGTGAAGTTGTAATTCTTCAATGTGATACCGTCGCCCGGTGCGGTCTGACCAATGATACTCAAATTAGGATATTCATTCAGATACAGCCCTCTTTTCAGTTCGATGATACCGGATACATCAAAAATAATGGTGCGTGGTTGGTTGGATTTCTCAATTCCATAGCGTAAACTGCCCTCAATAGGGGTTTCGTTTTTGTTATAATCTGCCAGCGTGGTCACACGATAGATTTCGCCGCCACGACCACCGGTAGTAAAACGACCGCCACCTTCGGCACCCGGGAAAGCGAGTATAGAAGTAGAATGATCGTCACCGATGCTTGTATCGGGTTTACCATATTGGAAGATGGTAATTACTTTATCCAACATCTCTACCGTTGCTGTACGTGGAAAGACTGTTTCATTATTTTCGATATTCAATACGACTTCATTGGCAGTAGAGTTTTTCTTATCCTGCGTAATCCAACTCTCGGATATTACAGCATCGTAATCTACCGGGTTTTCTCCTTGCGGAGCCGAGATAACCAGTTTAGGACATTTATAAGGAATGATATACTCATCCTGTTCTATCGTCACCTCACCGCTTACACCGTCTTGTGTCACTTTCAGGACACGCTGCAATGTATAATCTCCTACGGATTTGAATATCAGGACGGCTGTTCTGGTTTTGTTTGCATTTGCATCTACGGCAAATGTTACTTCATCCGTCACAAAACTGCGGGTTCTGGGAGTTGCTTCCTTCAACTTGATCCAGTCGTACTCTGCTGCTATCTCCAGTTCCCATTCCACATTTGCCACTACTTTGCAGGTGAATGTACCTCCCCGGAATGACAAAGGGTCTGATGAATAATCAAACAAAATATCGGGATCGGCCCCCAGTTGCTCTACGCTAATCTCTTGTTCCAATGTCGAGCCTGCACCCGACATTGATACTTTTACTGTTCCGGTGCGCTTGGGACCGTCTGTATTCTCGGTAAAAAACAAACGGAGATCACCATTCCCCTCTCCGGAGCTTTTTGATATAGTCAACCAGTCGCCTGTCGAGGTCACTTCGGCAGTCCATGTAGAGGTAGCCGTTACGTTGATTGTAAACGAACCGTCTACGTTACTCAACTTCACCTCATTCTTCGACACTTCCAGTTTGGCAGCTGTTGCACCCGCATTAGATTCGTCGTCCGAACTACATGCGCTCAACAATCCTACCAATAATATGAATAGAAAATATCTCATGTTTTATATCTTTATATTGTTAATACTCTATTGATTATTTAATCCAATGCGGATCACCAATTCCATTTGTATATACTTCGGAGTTTTTATCAGTAATAGTGAAATCTCTACCAGCCACATCTTTGAAGAGTGTTTCCATAGGGAGAGCTGTTTCTACCGGTATTTCAGCAGTATCAACTCCCCAGTTAGCCACTACAAAGCCATTGGTGCGATAGTTATTCTCGAAAGTCTTGCTTGTGACGTTTCTTGTAGTGAACCAAGTTCCCTGTCCGACTTCACAAACACCACTAAAGAGATTATTACGGACAACTAAGTGGAATGAAGAGGTATTCTTCGGATTTAAGTCGAAGAAGGTCATTGCAGCAGGAGCCATACTCACAAATGTACAATTCTCTATTGTCACATTCAATTCGCCTGTCATACTGCCCAAACCGGTTATCAAAGCTCTTGTCAGATTGTTGGCATGGAACGTAGAGTTCTTGAACACAAAGTTGTGTACCGGCGCGTCCTGCTTGGTAGAAAGACCGAACAGGCCACTTCCACCGGAATTCAAACCTAAGAAACGACAATTCTCAATCACAATATGATCGGCAATCTGTTTCTGTGCAGCATCTACTTCCTGATACCACATTGTACGTACCAAATCGCTGATTTCACAGTTCTTCCAAGAGATAGTAGATACATGGAAAGCTTGGTTTTTAAACTTAAAGAAATCGGAAGTTGTCACCTTTATTTTCAGATTCTCGAAGTGGAAGGCTTCAATAATGGCATCAGGACAGTTGATACTCATGTTGCCCATTTCCATAAATGCCAATTCTTCACCATCACCCGGTGCCTGTCCCATGATGTAGAGAGCTTTCGGTATTTCGGTCTGTGTACCTAATTTATAGGTAGCACCTGCTTTCAGGAAAAGTTTCACCTCATTTACAGAAGCATCCGCCAGCATTGATTTACAGATTGATTCAAGGTTCTCTTCCGGACTTACATATCTGTATCCGTCAGGAATTCTCATCGGAGCTTCCGGATTGATATCTTCTTCGTTCCATCCTTCCGAAGCAATTGTTACAGTGTAATCTTGTATGATCGGTTCATCTACGTTGTTCAGTGCAAACGCCACTTGTACCGTATCATCAGGCAAGATGGGGAATGTGCCATCGATAGCTTTAGATTGGACTACCGTATTATTCTTATCCAGATAGTCGATACGCACAGATACTGTTCCGCCTTCGCTTTGCGTTTGAAACAATACAAAGTCATCGGTGTAGTTCACTCCACCGGTTGTTGTCTCTTTCTCGCGTTGCACATCTGTCGGAGCTTTTACAAAAGTAGCATCCGATAGTTTATATCCTGATATTGGTGAAGAAACGACTGCGCGTAATTTCGAGTAGCTTTTATCCGATTTACGATCGGTAGACTTCAGACGAAGCACACCTGTACGATTGTACATACGCACACTAAGCGGTTCGTCGAACGGGGATTTATACGTCACCGGTGCCGAAATGGCATATTTTGTTTTAGCCGTCGGATCCTGATGTATCACAATATCATTCAGATTCTTCGGACTGGGAATAGAATCGGATTGTGTGGTAGAAATAATGTTATAACTCCCATTGGGCAACTGAAAGCGATAAAGCGACGAATAGTTGGCTACATACTCACCATCGGCTGTATAGATAAACAGGGGTTTGTTAGAGGCACCTGTGTTCACCGCCCACGGTTCGTCATCCAGAAACAGTTGTATCTCTTTTACTACCGAAGTGGCATATCGTTCTTCTTCCGAACAAGCTGTTATTCCCAACAGGAGCATTATTCCCGTCAGTGAATAGAATATATTTCTCATATAACTCCTGTTTTAAAATTCTGAAACTTCTATTGTAAACGGTTGAGCGGATGTACTCTTATACATGACTGTGCGTACCGAAGGCCACGGCTCGTCCAAGTAATTCTCATCCGTAATTTTCATATGTACGGTAGAACGCTTGGAAGACTCAAAGCCTATACCGGTATCAAGAGGGCTGATGATGCGATTCACCTCCTCGCCTCCTTTCAGATATACCACATCTATAGATGTTCTGGAATCTCCATTCACTGTGGGAAATGAATAAACCGAAGCTCCAAAGCCGGTAGAAAGATTAGTGGAGATGGTCACATTTTCTGTAATACATTCTTTACTCTTTACTTTATAGCCTATTGCCACATTTGTAAAAGTGACATTCAACTGGTCAAAACGAGTGATAGCACTCAATTCCTCCTCCGTCTCTTTCGGCTGGAACACTGCTTGCCCGACTAAACGTTTCAATTCTACGTTGAGCGAACTGACCGAGTTATCTGAAGTAAAGCCTACGACATCCGAAATATAAACCGGCTTTTGAATATGAGCATCCTGATAAACTACCACTTTGGAAAGACTATCTGTATCCACCAGATGATCGGCATTTGCCACGATGAAGGTTTGCAGATTTTCTCCTAAAGGAAGGTCGACTTTTAAATCTCCATTATTTAAAGGGAGATTTTTTCCATATACCATGGAATCTTGCAGGTAGACATAAACACCGACCTCTGTAATTCCATGTTCAGCAAAAGTTTCAAGACTAGCCCTACTGAAAAAAACGCCAACCGGGTGGGTTTCGGACACATTCGGAAGTTGTTCATTCGGTTTCCATTCATCATCCATTTGCTGTGAACAAGAACAGCAAAGCAGAAATGACAGAAGAAATAAACTTGCTAGATGTTTCATAAATATTAGTTTATATATAATTTAAAGATATACAATTATTAAAAGAATAAAAATTCTATGCCCTTTTTCTTTAAAAGGCGGATTCAAGCCTAAGGAGGATTGGCTATTATAAGTGCTGGCTTCATGTTTCTCATTTGTTTAGATTTTCATTGTACATTAATGATGTTTTTCGCTAGAGTGATTTTTTTGTTCTTTCACCAGTGCAAAATTGAGGATTAAGCAAGAGAAGATAGAGTAAGATTTAGTAGAAAAGGAGTAAAAAACGGACTGGGGTAAAAAAGTGCCCCTCTGGTATAGCCATGCACAAAAAAGATATGCCCTTCAAATGTTATCATAAAACACCTGAAGGGCATATCATCTAAATTCTCCGCATTGAACGGGGAATTGCTGATTACCTATTTGTTCTGTGCATCGACTATATGTTGCACCAAACTATTCAAATATACCTCAAGATTCGTATATTGTCCATTCGGATCTTTCGTTTTTGTATTTCCATCTACGGGATTATTCGGATCAAGTCCGTTTTTTATTTCCCACTCATCAGGTATGCCATCACCGTCCGAATCTACCGGTGCCGAAAGACCTGCTATTGATAATTCCGGCCAGGGAGAATCGCCTGTGTCTTTGGGGCTATTGATAAATCCGGGTTTATTTCCTTCTCCGGTGAAAGTTGCCGTTCCTTTCCGGGTGTCGGAAATGATACGTTTGTCTACTTCATCACGATAATTACAGCAACCTGCATAGTTCATCACCTGTTCATAAGCCTTGTCAGCCGAATAAGTAGTGATTACTCCAAAATCAAGAGGTTCTTTCAGACGGATAGATTCTTTGGCATCTTCTGTCCAGAGGAAATCTACTTTTTCATCATTCTTCAACTGGGCATAGACTCCGTCCGTCCAGTTATCGGCAGTAACTTTGTTGTTACCTTCTATCTTATTTCCATCAATATAGAAAGTTCCCTTAATAACCGCATCACTAATTTTATCTTTCGCTTCATTCAACAATCGACGAGCCTCTTTTTGTTTATTACCAATAATATTCTGAATGGATTCCGGCAATTGACTCACATTCTTTTGTTTAATATATTTATCAATCTTTAAAGCATTCTCAATATCACTAAAGATTGAATATTCACTCGACAATTGACAAATGGCTTCATATCCTTTTGAATCAGAAGTCAATTTCATGACATTGGCATCCGCACTTGCTTCGGTAATAAAACGAAGCTTCATACCACCCGTAGTTAGACCATGATTTTGTCCATCGACACTCTTATCAAATTCAAAGTCATAATTATAATTATTTTTTGAATATCTCTATTTTTTTGTTGTATATAGATCATCAAAAATAGTCTTACAAACCTGACTAATAACATTGGCTGAATCTACAGTTTGATTACTAATTTCACGCGCTATATCCTGTTCCTCATCT
>OHON01000440.1_pt1 | contig 19722 bp, 25 predicted proteins | sample 1569831 | NCBI WGS metagenome assembly OHON01 (sample SAMEA3879512, study PRJEB24766) | human gut metagenome | biome: human-associated habitat; feature: feces | place: USA | collected 1985/1987
ACGGACCATCTGAGAGGTGTAGGAGTTCTCGTTGTCGTACCAAGACACGACCTGAGCCTGATAGGTGTCGTCGTAGCTACGCTAAATTTTCACACATTTTTTGTGATCGTTCATAATTTCGAAACAACAGTTACAGTACTACAGCATACCGTTGTCGTACCAAAACCGGCTTGTTCGTACCACGATTATATCACGTTTCAGCGTCATTTGCAATGTTTCCGTCAATTTTGCATTCGGCCTGCATTTTTCTCATATTTGAAAGTCTATTTTCATGGAACACATAGTTCGGAGCGTCCGGGGCCCGGAGCACCGCTGGGGCGTTTGCTCTGCCCAGATGCGCTCCTCTGCTGCCTCTTTTGCTGAAATTTCACCGGACATGATTTTAGGAGATGGTGTGGGAAACAGTGTATTTTTGTTTGATATGAAACTTATATCATCTTATATCAGCCCTTGGCAACACACCCGCACTTATTCATTTTCTCCTTCACCTCGTCCGGCACATTGATCAGCCCGAACCGATAGAACATTCCGTATATGTAGGTCACTCCCCGGATATCGCCCAAAGCTTTCGGGCGTTCTACCACTTCTCCTTTAATATTCTTCAACGCCAAAACTATAGAACTCCACGCCAGACTTTTGCTCTTCTCCCGGCGGTTGATCCACAGCTCTTTTGTATACTCGCCGTTCCTACCTTTTTTTATTTCGTAAGAGAATGGCAACCCGGAGTAGGTTTTGAATTTTATCCCGGCATAGGCCAGAACCACACCCCAGAAGTTTTCTTCTGTCGAATCAGCCCTCCACCTCTTCATCGCTCTATATCTCCGCTGCCGCTCTGCTCCGACACTGATCTTCTCTGTTGAGGTTATGCTTGGGAAATACACGCCCTTTTCATACGGCAGATACGAAGTGACCGAGGCTTTAGAGAGCTTGAGCTCTGATGCGGTGGAGAGGACTGCGTCTTTATAGCTTTGGGTTTCTCTATACTTATAAAAGGTGTGCTGCACCGTCTCCGCTATGTCTGACTCGTACGCCCCGGCTGTGATGAGCAGCTTGCGAACCTTGATAGGATTGAGGGACAGTGCATCCGCGATGGCTTGGAGAGAGTTGTTTTTATAGAGGGATACAGCAGCATCCATCTGCTCTTTCAGATTCTTCCCGGCATCATACTCCGGCTTCAGCTTCTTCCGACCGCCGCCAGGCTTTCTGGCTTTATACGCTCTTTTCTCTCCCATAATTATTCGTGCAGTTCCAGCGGCAGTCCATCCGGGTCGTGGAAGAAAGTCATCTTCTTGCCGGTGTAATCATCCACGCGGATTGGCTCACATTCAATCCCGACCTCTGCCAGCTCATTCACTGTCTGTTCCACGCTATCAACGCAGAACGCAAGATGACGCAGCCCACAGGCCTCCGGGCGGTTCACACGCTTCGGCGGATTTTCCTCAGCAAAAATCTCCAGTTCTGTGTGCTCATTGACACGAAGATCCAGCTTCCAGTCCTTACGCTCCGGGCGATAGTTTTCCCTGATGACAGAGAAGCCCAGCTTGTTCACATAAAAATTCTTTGCGACTTCGTAGTCAGATACGATAATTGCGATGTGGTGTATTTTTGATAAATTCATTTTGTGTCACGCTCCATTCCTTTTATTTCTATTCAATTCTTATTTTCGTTATAAACTATATATCGGCCTTCAAAAATTACCGTGTGAACCCCTGGAGTTCAGTTTGTCCACACGGCATTCATTTTTTCTTGGGTTATTTTATTTCAGCTTTTCCAGAATCTCGTCTGCACTCATCCCGCTTGCCAGCAACTTCTTCAGCACAGCCTCTGCTTCGGTCTTCTTTGCTTCTTCAGCAGCCTTAGCATCTGCCTTTGCCTTCTTCGCTTCCAAGGATGCTACTTCTTTTTCGGCTTTCTTCAGAGCAGTCTTCTTCTCTTTCAGGTTGGCCTTCAGAGTATCGATGTTGGCGGTGATGGCAGTAATCTCAGTATTCAGAGAGGCAATAGCTTCCTGCTTCTCTGCGATCTGAGTTGCGTAGTCGGTATTGGTTTTGGGACGGTTCTTGCTGCCTTTCGTCCTGGGCATAGGATATATACCTCTTTCCTTTTTTAGTGGTTTAAGTATAGCACCGGGGAATAACATGATGTTCACAAGTTATTTAACTGTCGCTACTAAATGCTCTCAATACATCAATACACTTTTTCTTTGCATCATCCTGCAAAATTGGCACATAGCTGTTCGCTAATTTCAAGAGAAGCTCTTTCCAATTTTTAACAACAATACTATTTTCATCTCGTGCCAGTGTATCATTAGTTACCTCAAGCATTGAACACCAGAATGGAGTGTTATGGGTCATATCAGAAATCATTTTTATCACTGTAGGAAGGTCAACATACCCATCTGTCAAATTTTCCTGTCTATAAAAACCAATCTCATCTTCATAATTTTCTGGATTTCTAAGTACACTCCAAAAAGAATCCGGTGCTATTATATTATTTTTGCACAATTCAATGACCAATTTTTTGTTTATGGCTTCATCTGTTGAATCATCAATCGGTTTGATTTCATCAAATATCATGCTGAAAATTCTAAATTTCCCATCGCTCTCCATTTTGGCCATCTGTTCAACAGCATATAAATCCAAAATCAATTCATCCGCTTTTCGTTCCAAATCCTGCTCACTCATTAACCCTTTGTGCGCTATTTCATTCCGCATAACAGGAACATCGAATGCAAAATATGGGTAATATCGCATATAATTCACATCACCGGCCATGCGAAAAGCTTTATCGGCTTTTTCAACAAGCGTTCCAAGATTTTCTTTATCTTCATATCTTATAGAGCATATATCATAAAATAGCCCTTCCAGCTGAAGTAAGCCAAGTACCAAAAAAGACTGATAATGTTTTTCACGATAGAGATTAATTAAATCTGAAAATATCTCATGCCTTTTATTCAGATGATATGTTTCATCCACACATTTCTGAAGCCTTTCTACGATCTTTTTCTGCTCAATTAATCTTTTGACTTCTTTATTGTATTCCTCGGAATTGTTTTTATGAAGATCAAGATACCTTCTTTCAAATTTTGCTCTATCTTTCAGCTCAATGTCAGGTAGTTGAGACACCTTTACAAGCGTTGAATAATCAAATCCTTCGTCATAATAATCCGAATACTGTGCAAAAGAATATCTTCCATTTATAAAAAGCTGTTGCAACTCGTCCTGATTCATTTGAGTTTTCAACATGTCATAGCTTATTTCACTTAAATAGCTTGCAAGACCATCACGCAAAAAGGAGATTATCTCATATTGGGCTTTCTTATTCAGTTTTGCGAAGTATTCTAATCTTCTACGACGATATTCAGCTTCATTCGATTTGACATTCTCTAGCTTTGTTCTTTCCTTTTTATATGTTTCTATTCTATCTTCCGAAATTTTCAAATCAGAAATAACTTGACAAATCAAATAAATAAAATTTCTTACAAAAGTTTTCTTTTCAGCATCTGTTTTTTGACTTGCGTCGATTCCAAGTTGTCCGAAAAGATATTCATTCACTGGTGCTACGGAGCTATTTTCGGGAATCACATGATTCATCAAGTTGAGAAAATCTGGTGTTATGTTTTCAAGATTATCAAACATTTTTTACCTCACAGAAACTCTTTGTTCATCAACTGTGGTTTTAATGCAATTCGTTTTTCACATCTTCGCCGATCATAATAGATCGTTGCCTGCTGCTCACCACGGAGAGGTGTGCAAAGTTTCGAGCAGCAAAACCGTGAGAAATCTCCCACGGCTCAAATATAATCCTTTAGAAATTAGTTTTCAAGGGCATCGGTGAAATATACATCAGCCCGTATACTGTATCAAGGTTACGTTCAAACAGCGTAACCCTTGTTCTTGATAACCTCCACGACTTGAGAGACATACTTCTGGCAGATATCGTGGTCGGGTGCTTCCACCATCACACGCACCACAGGTTCCGTGCCGGACTCACGAACCAGAATACGACCGGTATCGCCCAGTGCTTCAGCAACCTTAGGCACAGCTTCCTGCACAGCAGGGTCAGTGTCGCCGTTGCGCTCACGCAGAGCATTGTAATACCAGCCTAAGAAGCGACAAACCTTATAGGCATGGTCTGCTGTTAATGTAATTCCTGCTTCACCACGGAAGCCATCGGTTCCAAAATACGTAGACATCTAAACGCTCCTCAAATTTCCAAAACTATATCCTCGTTTATTACATCTATACCACAAAATCTTGTGTTGCCTATCGCTTAGCCTGAAGAAACGAGTGATGTATTAAACGCCATCAATACTTTTGTGTCACTATTGGAGAGATTTTATTTCTTTGCTGGGAAGCTCTTAAGTATAGTTATCCTTCTCAAATGCCTCTCCATTTTATTCCTCACACCTTACGTATATTCTTGCGCACCATATTTCTTCTCATTAACTGCTTCGATTGAATATATCTCACTGCGCTGGTAGCCTCTAACATATAAGCTTGCTTTTATCAATTTATGGACACTCAAAAGCTTTTTCATCTTTTTAGAACTTTATCTTTTACAAAGGCAATGCTATCCATAAATTCGTTCATTTTAAATGTGAGCGTAATATACACTATAGATGATACAACAATCGAAACAAGTAAATTAATTGCCAGCGATACGAACAAATTATACGAAAACACACTACATACTATAGAAGATACAGCACAGCTCAGCACTGTCGCCACCGTGTAAACTAAGGTATCGATTAAATATTTTTTTTGTTTTGTTTTCAGGCAGAACTTATGCAGGACGTTGCTTTCATAAAAAAAAGCAAACAGCATCGTTGCTATTGTGGAAATAAGCGCACCATTAATACCTATATTTTTTAACAAATAAATATCTATTGCTAAATCAATAATAACCATCAAATAGGATTTCAAAACATCCTTTTCCCATAATCCTGCAGCATCTTCGAATAAAGTGCCTATAGTTCTAATTCTAATGGAATAAAAGCAAGCAACTAACAAGACAACAGATGATAATCCCAGCAAGGAATCTTTACCAACCCATAACGTGATAAATGTCTGATACAAATTCATAAAACACGTACAACAAATACAAATGCAAAAGCTGGTAATATAATGTACCGTATAAAATAGATTAAGTATTTTTTCCTTGCTTTCCTTTATCAAATAGTTTCCGATTACGGAATTCAAGCCATTTAGAAGCATTAAAAAAAGACCTGAAACGGCCGTAATTACATAATAGTAATTATTATATATTGCAACCATCTCTAATCCAATATACATGGACACAAAAATATTATCGATTGAATTTATAATAACTGAAGCCACTTTATGTCCCATAAGTGCTCCTGTTTTTATAAAAATCAGCCTCCTATCTTCTCTTGAAATATTGCCAGTAGCTCTTAAATCTGGATATTCCTTGTCAGCTAAAATTCCAAGCAAGACATTATACACAATCACCCTACAGAGTGCTGCAAGTATATAAATATAATAGTTATTGAAAATAAGCAAAGCTAGAATTTGAATCAAATACATCAAAATTTCACTTGCAAGTTCTACTTTGCTCGTAATATCAGTACGTTGATAAGCAATAAACAGGCTCGACTTATATGCCATAAAAAAATAGCCAAAAGACGTCGTCAATAGTTGGATTATGTAAATGAGATATAAATCAATCCCCGGTGGAACGCTTCCATTAATAAAATTTCTTAAGAATGGGATAATTGCAGTTCCGAGACCCAAGACAATACATCCAATTATTAGATATGCCCTTTTATAGAGCATCAATAGTGCACTTATTTTCGTCTTGTCATTTTCAGCTACTGGCTTATACATAGCAAAAACCATTGCGCTTCCTACGCCAAGTTCAGCTAGATTCAAGGCATTCAGGACGGACGTAAACAAACTATTTAACCCTAGATAGAGACTTCCAAGCGTGTATATAATGATAGTTCTCATTATAAAAGGAATCATCATTGCTATTATTTTGTTTAGAAGTCCCCATGCAATATTTCTTTTTGCATTCTTTGTTCTATCGAATTCCATTATGCCTTAACCCTTATATTTTCTTATAAAATGATGAAACTCATCATAATTTCTGATGTAATCATCAACTTTATAATAATCTGAAGCCGCAACACATAGTACAGAATCCTTCTGCAGCCAAAGCATTTCTCGCCATGTTGGTTTTGTAATTAAAACGCCTACAGATGGATCCGATAGTTCAACTTCCTCTCTTGTATCTCTGTTTTCGAGGATCAGTTGGATCTTACCATATGGACAAAACAGAAGCTGTTGAAGATTCCTGTGCGCATGAAATCCCCTACGAATGCCTTCAGGAACTTTTGATATATAATAGATACGTTTAATATCAAACGGAATATCCTTTACGCCTTCAAAAAATGAAAGTTCGCCGGCTTCCACAGTCGGGATTGTTTTTATTCTTATAATCTGACATCCAGCCACAGTACCCTTTGATAGCAACTTATTTTCAAAATCATCACCATTTATTGCTACAAACCATACTAGATTTCTTTCGCATTGATGCCTTCTCGTAATAATCTCAGGAATATCCATATCCGGGCTATTAAAACCATGCTTTTGAAAGAACCGGATAGCTCGTTCATTGTCCGACTTTACTCTCCAATAAACGCTATGCAATTTCAGCGAATCAAAAGCGTATTTCAACATCGAGACAACACCAAACCATGCATAACCTTTGCCAAAGAAATCAGACCGAACAACAATTGCCAATTCAGCAGTTTCCTCAGGGTCATTGATAAATCTTAAGCTGACAGTTCCTACATAGTCGTTCTCATCTGTAACAATAGCTTTATGTACTTCATTTGGAGTATGATCTGACTCAAATATAAATTTTTTCGCATCTTGAATTAGGCAATCTTTATATTCGCCATTTAATCCAAATGTTACTTTATCATCTGACAACCACGCATACATACCCTCTGCATCTGCAATATCGAGATTTCTAAGTTGCATAATCAATCCTCAAACGAATTCACTGTGTTAATCACATAATGTACTTGCTCATCTGTCATGCCATAGAACATTGGCAGGCTCAATTCTGTAGCACTGATTTCCTCTGCAACAGGCAGTTCGCCTTGCTTGATACCGAGGTCTGCATAGCACTTCTGTAGATGCATCGGGATTGGATAATGCTTGTTCGTGCCAATACCCTTCTCATTCAGGTACTTTTCCAGCTCATTACGATGCTTGGAGCGAATGGCAAAAATGTGCCAGACCGGCTCAACTTCCGGGATGACATACGGCAAAATGACATTTTCATTTTGAATGCAATCCAGATACATTTGCGCAATACGGCGGCGTTCTGCATTCATCTTATCCAGATGCGGCAGCTTTGCAGAAAGGAAGGCCGCCTGCATCTCGTCCAATCGAGAATTGTTGCCCTGATAAATATGATGGTACTTGTAATCCGAACCATAGTTTCCAAGCGCACGAACCTTCTGTGCCAGCACCTCGTTATTAGTCACTGTTGCACCCGCATCGCCCAATGCACCAAGATTCTTTCCGGGATAGAAGCTGAAGCCTGCTGCATCACCAAAGGAACCAATGCGCTGACCTTTGTAGGTAGCACCATGTGCCTGTGCACAATCCTCAACAATGTACAGATGATGCTTTTTCGCTATCTCCATAATGGGATCCATATCACAAGGCTGACCGTACAGATGTACTGGCATGATAGCCTTTGCCTTTATGGTAATTTTTTCTTCGATCCTTGCTGGGTCAATATTAAAGGTACGAATATCCGGCTCAACGAAAACAGGCGTTGCTCCGGTATAAGTGACTGCCAACGCAGTGGCAATAAAGGTATTGGACGGCACAATTACCTCATCACCTTCGTGAATATCCAGTGCTTTCAGGGCAAGCATCAGCGCATCCAGACCGTTGCCAGTACCGACACAATAATTAACGTGGCAAAAATCAGCAAAAGCCTTTTCGAATGCTTCATCTTCCTTGCCTTCGATGTACCAGCTTCGTTTATATACGCACTCAAATGCTGCACGAAGTTCCGTATCCAGTTCATGCTCCATTGGCAGAAAACTCACAAAAGGTACGTTCATTTTCACAATATCCTCTCTATTAATCTTTAATGAAAAATAATATTATCATCTTCATAAACATCTTATATAGTCTCTTAAAATGGAATATACTGTCTTGCATTTTTCACAAAAAGACACACGATTACTTTTCAAGAATTGTTCTTTGCAAACGATTGAATATTTTGCAACCTTTTTTGCTGTAGATTTATCTCCAAAAGAATTGGTCATATTCGACTCATGTCTCCTATAAAAAGCAATGTTTTTAGGACAAAACACTATTTTTCCAATTTCAGACATCCGTATCCATGTATGATACTCTCCATAATTGGGAAATTGTTCAAGTTCTGGGTATCCTCCTATCTTTAATAAGGCAGATCTCTTTAACATCAATCCGGGAGCGGGGATTTTATTTCCCGAAATCAGATCACTCTCTTCAATATTTCTATGCAAACAATGAGAGGATGTGTCAAAGACCTTACCAGTTTCATCAATCAAATAATAATCATTAAATACCATAACAGTCTCATCGTCAAAATCTCCAATAGAATTGATACAATGGTTTTTAGCAAGCAAATCGTCTTGGTCTAAGATGATTACATAATCGCCTCTAGAAATTTTTATGCCCTTATTTACAGTTCGGCAAAATCCAATATTCTCTTCATTCTTTATAGCAATTACTTTTTTTTCTTCATGTTCTTGCAATTTTTGCGCAATGATATAAGAACTATCAGATGAGCCATCATCAATTATAATAATTTCAACCTGGACACCTGTTTGGCTCAGTGCGGATTCAACTGTCTTCTTTAAGTACTTTTCGCCATTATATGTAGCGATAATAAATGATACCAATATATTTTCGTTCATATTCTCCAACCTCTTTACAATTGCCTAAATCTCTAATTTAATAGAGAACCATTAATATCGCATTTAATATTAAACGGAAATATGGAAATCAGACTCTTGTAATCTATATGTCCTTTTTCCCAATTATCCACCTTATATTTAATGCTATCGATTTCAATTCTTTCTTGAATTCTAATTATAGCTTCTTCTTTTCCTATTGAAGCAAAATAATCCTCAAATTTAAAATTCCAATAAGACGGATGTTCTACAAATTCCACCCAGACATTTGGAATTCCATAGGTTTCTGCAACAATCAAACCATGAAGAGATTCAGAAATAATAAACTCACTACTTATAATCTCATCTATAACATCTGTCCACTTATCGTAATTTGTCATACTAATAATTTTCAGGTTTAATGCTTTACAAAGATCTTCTATTTTTTTATTTGATTCCGTTGTGCCCATATTTGCGATGACACTTCCCCCTTTCTTTTTGTAAACTTTTGGAAAATAAAAAACAGGCAACAGTAATGCAGGATCGCCGAAGCTTTTTGGACAATCAATACCATTACTTACAAGAACATCTCTTGTTTTCGGGCCACGTACACTAATAATTTTTTGGGGTGTTCCTCGCACCCTTGATTTGGGATTCATAATACCCGATCCATAAATAATTTTATTTTCCATTTGGTAGAAAGTGATTATACTCCCGATTAACGAGTAAACCTTTATCTTCCTTAGTGGAAAAACTTTACTATACCCGATATTCACAACTCTCCGTCCAGTAACAAATTCAAACATATACATATTTAAATCATCTCCCCAATTATTTTTTTTGAACTTATGGGGCCATTTTGATAAGTAACACTCACAATAAATCGGATCTTGTTTTTTCATCAAAAGCACAGCTGGGTATAGCACCAATGTATTAACAAGATTTCTTAGTTTAATCAATATTTTTTTCATTTTACTCTCTTTCATCGGGTTTAAATCCCTTTACAGGATCTGACCATCCATTTTTTTTATGTTCTGAATAATATATGTCCTCTTCGGTAATATCTCTATCACTCTTATACCATGGCAAATGCCTAACTTCATATGGTTTTCCAACTCTATATGCGCTTAGGAAATTCTGTCGCTTCAAAAAACGCTCAGGCATATATAACGCAAATGTTGTGTCAATTCCTGCATAATATATGTTGAACTTTTTTATATAGGTCTCATGAAATTGTTTTTCCCATTCAATAATGTCTTTATACATGTTAGAACTATCTGGTAGATCATCAATTTTTAACGAAAAACCAACTTTTCGTACATACGGATGTTTCTTTAATGTTTCAAAGAACATACGCAAAAAATCATGCGGACACTCCTCCGGTATCTGCAAATCAGGGTCTGTTAGGATAAAAAAATCATTTCTGTATTTTTCGAATATGTTGCTTTTCCAAAACACCATATGTCCTAAATTTTCTTTCATTCTTATAACATCATACTTTAGTGTATCATAATACCTCAACAAAGGGGGATATGTAGAAGCATTGTCAATTATATGTATATTCCTCATTCCATATTTTTCTAATTGCTCTATCATCTGTTCTATATATGATAAACGATTATAGCTAATAATAAAAACAGGTATTTCATTCAAACCCTTTTTAAGTTGATTTTCAAAGCACGCTTCCCTGTCTAACTTTACTTGCTTTCCTTCAAATAAGAGCAAAATTTCTTTAATTAAATATTTGAAGTAATTTAAAGTCATATCCTATCTCCTATTACAATTATACTGGAACCGAATATGGCAGCCAGCCATATTCCATTCCAACTCGTACCTAAGCTACAATAAGAGAGTAATCGACTAACGCGACCTTTCTAGGGCTTTTACGTCCGCTCAAAAGACAGTTAGCCATCTCTCTTGTTGTAGCATTCGTTTTAAGCATGTTGAACCACCGCCAAGCGGAGCGTTCGTGTCACTCAATAGATTGAATCGGCAACGAGTAAAAGATGGATTCCAGTTGCAAATACAAAATAATGGAGGAAAAATCATGAACGCAGTAGGCATTGACGTGTCCAAAGGCAAAAGCAGGCACAACTCCACAAAATTCTTTTGCGTCACATTATAACTTTTATTAACAGATCTAGAAGAACATCGGATTCCAAACGGTACATCTATTATATAAATATATTTTCATTATAAACGAAATTGCAACCAATATTACAAGTAAAACCTGTATATCAAATTCCTTTCTTTTACATTTAAGTCGAAATCCTGTACATTCATTAGTAAGCACTATATAATTCAACAGCATTATACCCTCTTGTGGTCTATACATTTCTGAGGTAAATCTAAGAATGAACGCTAAAACAGTTATAGAAAAGATATTGCTTTTCAAAAGCAAGTCAACCTCATATTTTTTCTTTTTCCCCGACAATATGCATGCTATAATACAAATCGATGAAATCAGTACTGAAGTTAGAAATGTCATTCCATAATGCCTATAAGATGATTTCTGATATTCCATTGAAAAATAAGCTGCCATCCTAGTAAAAGCTCCAATCTTTGTTAGCAACCAATATATGCTCGACGGATTAAACAGAAAATACACAAACAGATTTGCAATAACTGTTAAAAAAATCGTTTGTTTTAAGCTAATTTTCTTTACAACTAGCAACGAAAGCCAACACAAAGCAACCGTGTGAATTAATGTTGCTAAAACCACACATATACAAAATTTCACTTCGTTTGACTTCAAAAAAAATTTTTTATTATTATCTTTATTCTCATCTGTAATAAAATACCGATATGAATAGATAAAAATAGCCGATGAAAGTCCAAAACGTAATTGCGTAACATTCAAAGGAAATGGACAAAAGAAAAAAAGCACCAATACCAAATTGGGATATTTTGACAGTTTCCATATTGTTGACCCAATTAACGCAATATATAAAAAGGCTATACATCCTCTAAATTGCAAAAATGATAATCCAAGTTTATTACCCATCACGTTTAAGGCTTGAAAAAGCAATTCCGAATTTGTAGCCCAATCAGATGCATTATTATATCGACTCAAATAAATTGATTCATCCGCATTGCCTGATATAAATGTCATAATTACCCACATAACTACCAAAGACGTGGTGTAACTTATTTTTTCTCGTTTCATTGCAACATTTATAAGCAATAGAAAAACACAAATCGACACAGTCATTTATTTGTTTTCTCCTTTATATAGAATACCATCCTTCCACCCTTTCACAATTGCTTTGATTTTTTTTCCTTTGGCATCTTCGTAAATCAAGCTAACAAAAATCATTTTTACATTACGAATATTTCCTCTAATAAATCGCAACCACAATTGATGCTTTTTGGGATAGTACACATTATTTCTTGCAATATAATACTTGCGGAAGTCAGAATGATTATTTACATTTACAGTCCACACAAGAAATCTTCTTTTTTCACTTTTCCCAATTTCGTGCAACAGATGTACATTTTTTATTTGTATCACCCCGTAGCCATATTTCCGCATACGATAGCAGTATTCAAAATCGACCGAATCGATAAACATGCTTTCATCATATCCACCAATTTTTTCCCAGGCAGAAATTCTAGAAAATGCGCCAGAAGTGATACAAGTATTTACATGATCATATTTCGCTACCGGATTATGTCCCACAACGCCAACATTTCGGTCCATGATAACTGGTGCCGCTATCCCGATATTTTCCTCTACAGCAAGGTAGGGAGTCATCGCAGATACATAATCCTCTGCACATACGGAATCTTGATCCAAGCTAAGCATCCACACATAATCATTGTCCCGGCCCCATTGCATGAGTTTGTTTAATGCTGCGGCTATCCCTACATTGATCTTAGATACCAGAACTTTTACATTTGAAAATTCTGAAGCGATTTTCTGAATATCTCCAAAATTCGAAGAACCATTATCAAAAATTATGACGAATGGAACCTGCTTTTGTATTGCTAATATATTGTCTTTCAATCTTTTTATCTCTGGATTATATGTAACAACCCCTGCATACACCTTTGACATATTTTTCTTCCTACACTTTTATATTTCTGCCGACCATTCTCCCGGTTTGGACCTTTTTCCATCACAAACCCCCTGTATGGTAGCCTTAAGCACACTTTTTTTGTCCTGTGCCCTTAAGATACTCGGAATCATAAATGAGATAATAAACCCTAGATATCCTTTGCAGTTGTAATTCTCGTATCCTATAGATCCATACCTATTCAATTTTTTATTCACATAAATAATATTTCTATTTGTATAGTAAACTCTTAAAGGACTTACTGATTTTTTATATGAAAATTTTGCAAAATTCTGATTATGCAAAATTTTGCTCACGCCAACCCAGAATTTTTGTTTCCATTCACTTTTTGGAGTGATTTTTCCAAACTCCTGATCCAAAATCCATTTGTTGAGTTTCAAAATTTTGTATCCACTTAGCGTAATTCTCTTGCAAAAGTCGTTATCAACAAGATCTATAAACATCCATTCGTCAAACTTTCCACATTTTTCCCAAGCTTCTATTGATGTACACGATGCAGATGTAATACAGAAATTCACATACTCTTCTGCTTCATTATCTTCTGCCTGTAGATATGCCCTTCGCCTGTCGATAACCTGTGGGCAAACAATACCAATATTTTCGTGTGTTCTTATACTCTCTTCAAAACCGTGAACCATCTCATCTGGAATCAATGAGTCCTGGTCCATAGTTATCAGCCACTTATATCCATCAGCCCTTGCCTGCTCCATGATTCGATTAAGCGCATATGCTATGCCACAATTTTTATTTTCTGAGAGATAAGTGACACCATCGTAATCGCCATCTGATACATTAGAATTATCAAATATATATACATCCTTCACTTGCTTTTTTAGACGAGATATATTATTTTCAAGTCGTCCCTTCTCAGCATTAAACACTACTATACCAGCAGCAATACCACCTATCATTCCAACAATTCCCCTTTACAATATTCCTGTATTTGCTTATAAAGTAACGAAAGTAATCCTTCTACGCCATCTTGATAATCTGGTTTCACAATATATATTGTTTTATCTTTGTTCTCATCTCCAAACGAGATTTTCTTTTGCAAGATATCCCTTCTTGCAAAAGAATAATACAAATATTTTATACGATATCCTAAGCGTGGATGTTTTCTCTGAAAGTTCAATCCAATTGGCATCTATACACTCCCCCACGAATGTTATTTCGTTGTCAATCTGTTGTCATCTGACATGCAATTTATAATTTATTAAGCCATCAATTTTTCGACAATACGCTCCAACCCTTCGTTAAATCGCTTGTTATTGCTGTTCATACCATGTCCCATACCAGCAACAATCTGGTCATAATTCATGATAACATCTCCCAGCGTATTGATGTCTTCCACCGGAATAATCGTTCCCATTCTCTGTGCCACATTTCTTGCAAACTCGACCTGATGGTCATTTACATGCTCGTTATACTGGTGCTGACGTGGCACAACAATAGGAGTTTTACCAATCTGCAGCGGCATAATGAAACTTGCCGGACCACCGTGGGTAATCACAATCCGGGCATCCGCCACATTTTTAATCATCTGCTGATATGGAATCAGTTTGCTCCACTGGCAGTATTTCGGCTCGTATGTACTAAATCCAGTTTGGATAATAACATCATCTTCGATAACACCATTGCGTTTCAGTTCGTCCACTTTTTGAATCAGTCGATTAAATGGCTGTTCGTGTGTTCCTACCGTCACAAAAATCATTACTTCTTTACCCCTACTTAGAAAATGCTTCCGAGGTTGACCGCTTTCGGATAAACCTTTTTCTGTTCTTCCCACTGCACTACAAACTTGTCCACAAGGGGGTAAACCATCTTCCCCGTCATTGTCGGCTTATCAATCCGATCAAAAACCTCAATATAAATCAACTTTGCGCCCATCACCTTTCCAATGTAGAAGAATGGAACTGCAACTGCTGCGCCGCAAGAAATGATTAAATCCGGCTTTTCCTTATGCAGCACGTCCCACGCGATTTTAGTATTCTTAATGAGTGCCTTGATGCTACGGTTTGTCGGGAAATAGCAAGGATAAACCTTTTCCCCTTCCAAAAGGCTTCTCGCATCTTCCTTATCGAAGGTCACCCAAAAACGATTTTTGTCTTTCCAAAAAGGCTTTAGCATATAAAGGTGGGTCAAATGGCCGCCAGACGACCCCACCAAACACACTTTAATGTTTTCTTTGTCATTCATCTGTTTCCATCCTCACTTTTCATGTTCTCTTTTATCTCAACGCTGTAAACCAGACCTCGCTCCAGTTTCTTGCAGATTTTACCTCCAGATTTTAGTGCCTATTATCACTGCGGCACCGACAAGGTATACGTGCTGCACTTCTTTTTTTGAATTCATTCCTCTATTCCATCCTCGCATTTTTATCGCTAATGTTGCATCCATTCCCTTATGTACAAAAATAAACAAACCCACGGCGGGTCGCACAAAGGCAATCCACCGTAGGCTTGAACTCTCCTTCAATCTTTATTTGCTGCTCCTTTTTGTGGGTCAAAACAGAGCTTCCAAAAAGCCTCACACGTATAGCCCTCAGGATTTTCCGCATCTTGCAGTTTTTCAGCAAATAAAACATTTGAAGGACAACTCAAGCCGTCAAAACCCTTTAGTTATCGTAGTTTTCCTTGGTTGACACTATTACGTCTCTAGCCCCAGTGCCCGCAACGGCATTATTGTAATTCTTCATAATATCTACTCCTCCAATCCTTATTGCAGACATCCTCTAAAATCAGTTTGTGTCTATGTAGTTGTCCAGAAATACCGTATCGCAGACTTTTACTCCCCATGCCCCAGCAAGCACACCTTAAACGTCTTAAAAATAATCTTCCAATCCACCCAGAAGCTGCGCTCCTTGACATACTTCACGTCCAGATCCATCCACTCCTCAAAAGAGAGGTCGTTGCGGTGCGGGGCGATCTGCCAATAGCAGCTCAAACCGGGAGTTACATACAGACGCTGCTTTTCGTAGTCGCCGTACTGCTCTACCTCGCGGGGAAGTGCCGGGCGGGGGCCCACGATGCTCATGTCGCCCTTCAGGATGTTCCACAGCTGCGGCAGTTCATCAATGCTGGTCTTACGGATAAACTTGCCCACACGAGTAATGCGCGGATCATCCTTGATTTTGAAAACCGGGCCATCCATCTCGTTCTGATCCAGCAGATCATCCAACTTTGCCTCTGCGTTGGGGCACATAGATCGGAACTTATAGAACCTGAAGGGTTTTCCGTTGCGGCCAATACGCTCCTGCGAGAAAATTGGGCCAGCAGACGGATCATCTATTACGATGGCAATCGCTGTAATCAACATAACAGGTGACAGCACCACCAGTGCCACCGACGACAGAACAATATCCTGCGCACGACGGACGAACCAGTACAGCCGATGGGCGTACAGATTTTCTTTTCGGTCAATTTCAACTTTCTTCTCAATTCCAGTCGTATTCGTAGCCATTGTTTCCTCACATAAATCCTTGTCTATACGCTTCTTATTGTTATTCGTTTTAAAGTAATTTCTTTAAATCACACCGTTCCGGCAAGCACCCTCCTTTTAGATAACCGTTCTTTCCCAAGACTGGTAGCCCGTTTACCCCCTGATCTCCAGGTAGACAAAAGCCCTCGGACGACGGTTTCGCCCAAGGTCATTTTAAATGCAATGTGGCCGCAACGAGAACCAAAACGTCATGCTGCAGCTCAAGCTCCGCATACACAGCGCTGTCAGAATGCAGAATTTTACACTTTTGCAAAAACCTAACAAACCTACTTCATTTTCACCTTTGCGCATCACGCCAGCAAGGTAAACAGCAGTGGGTTTTTTATTGTGGTCTATCATTTGGTTTACCGCATGATTTATCACATTATTGTTCGCAAACAGACACAAGCCCACATGATTCACCTCCTTACCCGCAATCAAGGCGTATCTCCCATCCCAAAACGGAGGATACCAGTTCTTCTATGTGGCCGTCTGAATTCTCTTTATTATTCTATCATGGTTACATCTGGGAATCAATAGAAATCCGAGGAATTGTATCCATCTATGTTTTAGAAAAATTTTCGACTCAACCTAATCTTTTCCACATATTGCCCAGTTTCGCCTGAAAGTCCCAGATGAAATCACTGGCAGAAAAATGTGTGGTCATATAGTTGTCTATCGCGCTGGATAGCACGGTCAGGTGAGATAGCAGTTTCAATGCAATGACAACCGCTAAATAGAGCATCACTTCGCACTAAAGAACTGGTTCATACCGTTGCATTGGTCATGGGTTCAGACTAGACGTATCGCATTACACTATATAATTTTTACTCTCTCCCCCGATTCCCCTATTATATATAGGTGTAATTAACCATCAATGCAGCGCACCACCTGGTTTGTGCTCTTTTGCATAGGTCAGGTTATTTTTTGTGCTAAAAAGGCCCCCGCCGATCACATTTCTGTGAAAGACAGAGGCTGATTTTACAGCAACGAATCCGTCACCGTCTGATAAACACTGTCCGCATTTTGCTCTATGCTCTCATTTATAATCTGCACCAGCAGGTCTGAAAGCGCATTTCGTTCGCCTGGAGCTGTGTTCAGCACGATATCCCGCAGAATGTCCCGCAAGATTTTTCCCCGGTCTGGGGAGATAAGGCAACTCCTCCGTTCTAAGGAAAGGGAGCCCGTCTCCGGATTTTTAACCACCCCGCCCCCTGTTGCGCCGGTTCTTGCGTAGAGGGTCTGCAAAACATACCTCTGCACACTCATGTTTTCGGCTGCAGCAGACTGGCGGATTATTGCGCCCATCTCCTTGGAGGGTCGAATCATGATGTTATCCTGTCGTTTGTTATACTCTACGCTCGCTCGATTATGTGCTTCTTTTGTTGCCATATATACACCTATTATAGCATGATCGGTTAACGTTGTTTAATTCGCAAATAGACACGCTGTCGGTTAACTGATATACTCATGCCATCGGGAACACCGGTTCCCACATCCGACCATTCACCAACGATTTGAAGAGAGGTACACACATGAGCATCAACGTTTTACTGACCCTTGTCGAACAGTACAAGGAGGCCGCCCAACTGATCGAGGCCGCACAGACCGAACAGGAACAGCTGAAGATCCAGATCCGCGAGGCCCTGGCTGAGCGCTCCACCAACTATCTGGAAGTAGGCTGCCACAAAGTCCGCCTGTCTGATTTCTCCAGCACCCGACTGGACAGCAAAGCCATCAAGGCTGTGGCTCCTGACCTGTACGACCAGTACAGCAAAACAGTCACCGGCACCCGCCTGAGCATCACCTGAAAAGAGCCCCATACAGCACCTACCGTCCAAAGTTTGCGCTGTACAGAGCCCTAAACCACCCGCCGGGGCGGGCTACACCAATATTATACCTGTCCCGGCCTTTTTTATCAATAGAAAGGTTCGAAAAATCATGAAACAGACTGTCAAAACCTCCCGTGCTGCTGGTCAGCTGGAAAAGATGTTCCGCGAGCTCAACAAACACTACTTTGCAGGCAAGCTGCCTGAGCCCATCATCAGCCTAAAAAAGACCCCGTCCGCCTATGGTCACATCACTTGCTCCAAGGTTTGGCAGGCAGGCGGCGAGAACAAGTACGAGATCAATATTTCGTCGGCAACGCTCGATCGTCCCATCGAGGAGACCGCTTCCACCCTGCTGCATGAGATGGTGCACGAGTACTGCATGGAGACCGGCATCAAGGACACCAGCAACAACGGGGTCTACCACAACCGGCGCTTTAAGGAGCAGGCAGAGACACACGGCTTGACTGTCGACCACCACGAAAAGTACGGCTGGACCATCACGAGTCCGTCCGAAGAGCTGTTGGACTTCATCATCTTCCAAGGCTGGCAGGACATCCAGATGGGCGAGCGGCTGGCATGGTCGGATATGGTAGGCACCGGAGCAGGCAGCAAGGCACCCGGCAGCAGTCAGACCGGAGCACCGAAACCTCCCAAAGCCAAGAGCAGTACCCGGCGGTGGGTATGTCCCAAGTGCGGCACCATCATCCGAAGCACCAAGGATGTGCGGGTCATTTGCGCGGACTGCATGGAGCTGTTCGTGAAGGCTGACTAAATCATCGCAAGACAGAGAGCGAGGGCACGAGTGAGAGTAGTGCCGGTTTTATAGCAATTCAACTTTTTAATGCGACAGCAACATCGTTGAATTGCATATCGCAGAAATGCTGTTTTGATGTTGCGCAATTTTTTGACTTGCGATAAAAGTGCACTCGTAAAGACCGAGATTCGCTGGGCTGTGAGAGGACGCCCATTATTTATAAAGGAGAACGCCATGACCATTATATCAGAACGCCTGCAGTACCTGCGCCTGACGCACGGCTATACCCAGACCGATCTTGCACGAACCATGGGAGTAAGCCGCCGGGCAGTCTACGCATGGGAGCACGACAAATGCCCTGAGATCCCCCATCTGATCCAGCTTGCCCAATTCTATCAGGTATCCACTGATTATCTGTTGGGCCTGATTGAGTGAGAGTAGCTCCGCCACCGGAGGCCTTACCGGAGACTTTTGCCTGCGACAGTGCGGTCATCCATCAGTTCGCGCGCCCAGCAGCAAAAAAGCTCCACATTTTAAAAGTGTACTTGTAAATCCACTTTATTGGACACATTGTTTGGTAGACTTCAGGTACAGCAAAAGCTTGATTGCAAAAGTGAAGGTCAGGTTCAAGGGATAAAAAAAGAGGTCAGAGGT